>OIZW01000454.1_pt1 | contig 36680 bp, 32 predicted proteins | sample 1588581 | NCBI WGS metagenome assembly OIZW01 (sample SAMN03283266) | human gut metagenome | biome: human-associated habitat; material: feces | host: Homo sapiens | place: USA | collected 2013 | reverse complement strand
TAATAGTGCTAGGTAGCCATAGAAAATAGATAAAAAATCGGGGCACCTCAGGGGGGTAGCTCCGATAACAACAGTTTGAAGAGAACACCTTTAGCAAATAGGTGTTAGCCATTTTTATTATGACTAATTTCTCTTTCCATATACATTATATGATAATTTTAATAAAAAAGCAATAAAATTTTTTTCTTATACATATTCAGTTGTTATTTTAATACATTTATGATAAAATTATATCGTATAGTTATAATAAGAAAAGAGTGATATATATGACTAAATATAAAGTATTAGATGCCAATGAAGCCGTAGCTAGAGTAGCCTATAAGTTTATTGAATTAGCGGGAATATATCCAATAACTCCAGCTTCACCAATGGCCGAAAAAATAGATGTATTAAGTAGTAATGGAGAAATAAACTTTTTTGGAAATAGAGTAAAAGTAGTAGAAATGCAGTCTGAAGCTGGAGCAGTAGCTACAGTTCATGGTGCTTTGCAAAGTGGTATTTTAGCAAGTACCTTTACAGCAAGTCAAGGTCTATTATTAATGATACCTACATTATACAAATTATCAGGAGAAATGTTACCAGGAGTAATCCATGTAGCTGCACGTAGTTTATCTACACATTCCTTAAGTATTTTTGGAGATCATCAAGATATTTATAGCGTAAGAAGTACCGGTGTATGTATGTTATCATCATCATCAGTAGAAGAAGCCTATCATATGGCTATGATATCCCATTTATCAAGTATCAAAGCATCATTACCTTTCGTTAATTTCTTTGATGGCTTCAGAACTAGTCATGAAATAGATAAAGTAAAAGAAGTAGATTTATCACGCTTGGAGTCACTTATAGATAAAAATGCTTTAAGAAATTTTAGAGAAAGAGCTCTAAGTAATGAGAATCCAAATGAAAGAGGAACAGCGGAAAATGACGATATTTACTTCCAAAATACCGAAGTAAGAAATAAATATTATGAAGACGCTGTAGATATTACTATAGATTACATGAAAAAAGTAGGTAAAATAGTAAAGAAAGACTACAAACCATTTAATTACTATGGTAGTAGTACTGCTAAAGAAGTAATTGTGGCTATGGGCTCAGTATGCGAATGTATTGAAGAAACTATAGATAAACTAAATGATAATGGCTATAATGTTGGTTTAATAAAAGTTCACTTATATAGACCATTCAGTATTAAACATTTACTTGAAGTATTACCAGGTACAGTAGAAAAAGTCGCAGTACTAGATCGTACTAAAGAGCCAGGCTCTTCAGGTGAACCTCTATATCTAGATGTTGTTAATGCCTTAAAAGATACTAATATCAAAGTAATCGGAGGAAGATATGGATTGTCCTCTAAAAATACAACTCCAAGTATGATAAAAGCAGTTTATGATAACCTAAATAAAGATATGAAGAATAATTTCACTATTGGTATAAATGACGATGTAACCAATTTGAGTCTTGATATAGATCATAATTTTAAATTAGATAATCATAATTACCAAATGCTAATATATGGCTATGGTTCAGATGGAATGGTTGGAACATCAAAAGATATTCTAAAAGTAATCGGAGATGCCACTCCAAAATATGTTCAAGGATATTTTCAATATGATTCCAAAAAATCCGGAGGAGTAACACGTAGTCATCTTCGTATTTCTGAAAGTCCAATAAAAAGTACCTATTACATCGATAATCCAGATTTCATTGTAGTATCAAAAGATACATATATTTATAAATATGATATCATAGATAACCTAAAACAAAATGGAATACTACTATTAAATACTAGTCTAAGTAAAGAAGACTTTGCAAAAACATTACCAAACAAAGTAAAGAGACTATTAAAAGATAAAAATATCAAAGTATACATAATAGATGCTTATAAAATAGCCAATTCTCTAGGTTTAAAGAACAAAATAAATACTTGTATGGAAGTATGTATATTTAAAATAATAAATATCTATGATATAAATAAAGTAATAAAAATACTAAAAGAAAATAATAAACTAAGATTTGCCTCAAAAGGAGATAAAATCGTAGAAATTAATAATAAAGTAATAGATAATTCTCTAGAATATCTAACCACTTTTGAAGTACCAGAAGGATGGAAAGATTTAGAATACAAAGATAATCAAAAATTAACCTTTAATGAAAGTATAAATTTACTTAAAGGAGATACATTACCAGTAAGTAGTTTTATAAAAAATAAAGAAGGAATCTTTGAAGGAGCCACTACTAAAGAAGAAAAAAGAAACATTGCCGAAGAAGTTCCTTGTTGGATAAGTGAAAATTGCATAGAATGTAATCAGTGTGCTTTTTCTTGCCCACATGGTGTAATAAGACCATTCCTTCTAGATAAAAAAGATAGTAAAGTAGAAAGCATTCCATCACTATTACCAAAAGATAAAGAATTTACTATTGGAATAAATTATGAAGAGTGTACAGGCTGTGGTGTATGTACTTTAGCTTGCCCAGGAAAACTAGGTAAAAAAGCCTTAGAAATGGTACCAAATAAAGATAAAGAAAATAATTTTGAATACTTACTTAAAAACAATGTTAATGATAAATATCAAAGTAATTTATTAACAGTAAAGAATGTAAGTTTCAAAGAGCCAAAATTTGAATATTCTGGTGCTTGTGCAGGCTGCGGTGAAACACCATATATAACAAATTTAACTAGAGTATTTAATGATAATCTAATGATAGCCAATGCTACAGGTTGTTCATCAATATATTCGGGATCAGTTCCAAGTATGCCATATAGTATACCTTGGGCCAGTTCACTATTTGAAGATAATACTGAATATGGTTATGGTATTCTTCAGGGTATAAATATAAAAAGAGACAAAATCAAAAAATATATGAAAGAATATCCAAGAAATAAACTATTCAAGAAATGGATAGAAAATATGGATAATTATGATATCTGTAAAGAAGTAAAAGAAAACATTGATTATAAAAAACATCCATATTTAAATGATATGAAAGATTATATCTTACCTAAACAGTTATGGGTTCTAGGAGGTGATGGCTTTGCCTATGATATTGGTTATGGTGGTCTAGATCATGTATTATCAAAGAAAGACAATATAAATATTCTAGTACTTGATACCGAAGTATATTCAAATACCGGAGGGCAATCATCAAAATCATCAAATATTGGATCGGTAGCATCATTTACCTCAAATGGTAAAGATAATTATAAGAAAGACTTAGCTAGAATAGCAATGTGCTATCCACATGTGTATGTAGCCTCAGTAAATATAGGATATAACAAAGAGCAGTATCTAAAAGCTATCAAAGAAGCAAGCCTTCATAATGGACCATCATTAATAATAGCATACTCTCCATGTATTGAGCATGGCATTAAGACAGGCATGCAGCATTCACAGTCAAATGGTTATCTTGCCACTAAATGTGGATACTTCTTAACATTTAGATATAATCCAGATACAAAGAAATTTAGCCTAGATTCTAAAGAACCAGAATTTGATAAGTATGAAGATTATTTAATGACTGAAAATAGATTTGCTAGTCTAGTAAGAAAAGATAAAGAACGTGCTAGACTATTATTAGAGGAACAAAAACAGTGGGCTATAGATAGATATAACTATTACAAAAAGATAAGCGAGGAGTAATATATGAAGGAAAAAGAAATAGAAATAAATGGTGAAAAAATCAAAATAGCACTAAAATTACCTAAAGAAGAAATTGAAGACAACAATATAAAAATATATCTAGATGATACAATAGATCTTACTAAAACCATAAAGGAAGTAAAAGAGGAAACTAATAATGAACAAAAGAAGTGAGCAGGAATTATTTCTTAATTACATTAGAGATATTTATCTAGCTTATCCTAGTTTAGAAATAAATGACGATACTATCTATAATGAACTTTCCCACTTTTATGAAGAAAATGGTATAAGAAAAAGAATTGGTAATAATGGTTTACTACTTAATGTTCAGCAAAGTCTAGCAAGAAAATTTGGTTCTAAATTTAGTTCTGGTGGTTATTTCTGGTTCTATGAAAATAGAAAAAATTATGGTGATACCGATTATTATAATAAGTTATATGATGCAATAAAACTATACATTTCAGTAGATGCTGAAAACTTATATGATGTTACAAGAAAAGTAATTGAATATATTCAAAAAGAAAATGTTCTTACACAAACTAAAGTAGCTAAAAATATGCGCAATGATGTTTTAGTAGTCATAGTAGCAAATGGTGAAGATGCAAAAAAAGTAATAGATTTTGTAAATGGTCTCGGCTATAAAAGTAGTATTAAACCCAACCCATTTGTATTTTCTAGTGGTAAGGTAAGTATAACAAAAGATGGTAGTTTATCATATAATTATACCATTTGTAATATAATTGCTAATTACCTAAGAGATTGTAAAGCTAAAAATAAAATGGATAGTGCAAATATTGATGGACTATACAAGTACATTAATGATACTATCAAAAAATTAAAAGGTCCATATAAGAAAGAAGCTATGCAATTATATCAAATAGATACAGAACGAAAGTATAAAGATATTTTAATGATCTTTTATATTATTTCAAAGAATCTAGATGGTACAATTACCTTAAAAGAAATCTTTGAAGAAGAAAAAGGTAAGAATGTAAGTAGTACTAGTACTATTAAGAAGGATGATAAAGACAAGATTAAATATGTTTTAAGTGGTTTATCAAAGTATTATAGTACATCTGATATTCATAGCATTATGATGCAGTATATTTCTGATGGAAGATTAGAACATTTCACCAGAAGAGATAACATTAGACAAGTAATGACATCATTCACTCCTGAAAAGTTAGATGCTTTGCTTACTGAAATGAGTTATAATGCTTTGATTGATGCAATAATTGCTACTAAAGAAAAATATCCAAATATCAATCAGGCTGAGTATGCCATAAAGTTATTTATTCTAAATAGTGATTTATCAGGATTTACTAATGATAATAATTCAAGAAGTTACCTTGGACTTGTTTCATTACCAACAAAAATAATAGATGCACTAACTAAAGATTTACCAGATTCATATAAAAATGCACTATATAGTATAATTTATTTAAACTATGAAGAAAAAAGCATAATGAAAAAACTTCTTGATAAATCTGATGTATCAAAAATACCAAGCGAAGCCTTATCTACTGCTAGAGGAAACCTAGCATTACTAGATAATTTAACACGGTTTATAACTAACAATATTTATGAAAATAATAAGAAAGATGTTAAGATTGCAAGAGGTTATTAGAATAAACTAATTAAATAAAATAAAATAAAATCATTTAAAGACAATTAAAATTGTCTTTTTCTTTACATTTTAATAAATTTATTATATAATATTGGCGTGAAAAAAGGAAGCGTGATTATATGAAAGAAGCAACAGGAAACAATCCAATAAATAATGATTATAGTTTTTTAGAAAAACATCCTATTATACCAAATCTAAGTATCTATAATGTCATTAGTTTACTTAGTAGATTTTATAGAAATGTCGAAGCAATTGATTGTTTAGATTTAACAGTAAGTTATGATGAGATGATAAAAGATACTATAACTATGTCTAAAGCCTTAAAAGAACTAGGAATAAAAAAAGGAGATATAATATCTGTATCAATGCCAAATTACTATCAAGGAGTAATAACCTTTCTCGCAGCCAATCGAATAGGAGCCATAACTACATTTATTAATTCAATGTCATCAATTGAAGAAGTACTAGGATATTTAAATGAGTTTGAATCAACACTATTTATAAACTACGATAAAGATGAAGAATATAATAAGAAGATTACTGCAAGTAGTAGAGTAAAAAATATTCTTACATTAAAACATGATGAAATAAATACCAAGAATTATAAAAATATAATTACTAATGCTAATGGCTATAATAATTTTTTAACATTTAGTGATATAGGTAAAGTATCAAGTTATTATAAAAAACCTATTTATACACTTTATAGTGGTAAAAATGATGCTCAAATACTATTTACCAGTGGTTCAACTGGCAATCCTAAAAGTGTTGTTTTAACAAATGAAAACATTCTAGCTTCAGGAATCTATATGAAGAATACTGGAAGAATAAAAATTATACCAGGAGAAAAATGCTTAGTATGTGTACCATTTTCTTATCCTTACGGTCTAGATACATCTACAGTAATGAGCCTATTATGTGGTAGAACAGGAATACTTGCTCCAAGCTTAACTAAAGATAATATTAGATATTATTTATCAAAAAATCCAAATTATATTTTTGGTAGTCCAGCACTTCTAGAACTAATAAAAAGAAATTCATTACCAAAAGATGATTTATCATCAGTTCATACTTTCATATCGGGTGGTGATTTTTTAACCCCAACACAAAATGCTGAAGGAGTAGAATTCTTTAAAAATCACAATGCCAATACTACAATATGTAACGGTTCGGGAAATGCCGAAACTTGTGGTGCGAATACCAATGCGGTTGGCTTAAAAATTAGACAAGAAACAGTTGGTAGAGTACTTGTAGGTCCAAAATCAATTATAGTGGATCCTAATACGATGGAAGAATTAGATTATGGAAAAGAAGGAATGTTATGCCAGTCTGGTAAGCATGTATTTAAATGCTACTATAATGATGAAGAAAAAACGAAAGAAACAAAATTTAATTATAAAGGTAGAGAGTATTATAAAACAGGTAATATGGGAACTTTAGATGAAGATGGATATTTTAAATTAACCGGAAGAAATTCTTATTATATAAGATCTGATTTAAATAAAGTATATTTAGGACATATTCAAAGTTTTGTATCACTAATCGATGTAGTAGAAGCTTGCTGTGTTGTGCCAAAGCCTGATAAAGACTTACTATTTACAAATAAAGCCTATGTAGTCCTAAAAGATGGTATAATGCCTACAAAAGAAGTAAGTGATTATATACTAGATATGTGTTATAAGCCAATATATAATAGTCTAACAGGAGAGACTATTCAATTAAAACCATATGAAGTTCCAGAAAGTATAGAATTCTTAGATAAATTACCATTAACTAAAGCAGATAAAGTAAACTATGCTTTACTTGAAGAAATGGCTAAAGAAGAAGCTAATACCAAATTAAAGAAGAAAGAATTAAAATAATTTTTCTTCTTTTTCTATTGTAAAAAAGTAAAAACTTTTGTATACTTATTATAGATAAAATAAGGAGTTGGTCTTATGTATACTGGTATTTTCTTTTCAATAGAAGCACTTTTCTATCTAGGATTATTGTTATTAGTTTATTTTAAGAAAAAAGTATTTAAAAGTAGAGAGAATAAAATTTATTCAATTTTAGTTATTGTAACATTTATAGAACTTTTAACTGAAATAATTTTGGATATTGTTGGCCCATTATATCAAGCAATACCAAAAATTAGCTATTCAGTAGCAAAAATATATTGTATATTTATTATATTATGGAATTGTTTACTTTGTACCTATGTTTTTCTAGTAGCCCTAAAAATGAAAAACAAAGAACGTTATTCTAGTAGTACAAAAACATTACTAATAAGTTTTGGAATAGCTTTATCTCTTGCTTCTGCATTACTTCCAATTAATTTCTACTATTCCGGAAAAATAGCATATACATATGGTCCAAGCGTTAATGTAGTATATATATCCGCTATTGTATATTCTTTGATAGGAGTATTTTGCTTACTTTGGAATGCTAAAGAATGGAAAGATAAAAGATTTATACCAGTAATTATTCTTGTTACTCTAGGTAGTCTTTGCTCATACATTCAATATATGAATCCTGGTTTATTACTTGCAACAGCGGTTCATTCCTTTATAACATTCATAATGTACTTTACCATTGAAAACCCTGATGTAAAAATGATTGAGGAATATCATAAAGCCAAAGAAATTGCCGATAACGCTAATGAAGATAAAACAATGTTTTTATATAATATGACTAACGATATAAGAGCAATTACTAAAGATATAAATAATGATGCCAATAATGCTATACTTGAATTAGATAGTAAAAAAATAGACAAAGACTATATGAGTGAATGCCTAAGAGGTATCAAAGAAAATACCGCTAGATTTACCACAATGACTAATGAAATATTAGATGTATCTAGTATAGATAATGCAAATATCAAAATATATGATGAAAAGTATAATATAAAACTATTACTAAGAAGATTAGTAACACTATATAGTGATAAATGCAAAGAAAAGAATCTAACTTTCAGAAGTGATATTGATAGTACTTTACCAGAATATCTATATGGTGATAGTCTCGGACTTAAAAATGTACTAACTAGTATTCTAGATAATAGTGTTAAATATACAAGTAATGGTTATGTAGAGTTAAATGTAAGTACCATTATAAAAAATAATATAGTAAGACTAATAATAACCATAGAGGATTCCGGTATTGGTATATCTCCTGATAAATTAGATACCATCTTTTATAAAAATAGAGAAGAAATAGATGGAAGTAATATTAAGAATAATTTATATACTGCTAAAAAACTAATTACTTTAATGGGAGGTACTATAATTGCCAGTAGTAATTATAATGAAGGTACTACAATGAAAATAGTTCTAGACCAGAAACTAGGAGAACAAGATGATGAAAAACTAACTAAGTATGAAAATACCTATGATAAGAAAAGAATTCTACTTGTAGATGATAATATTTCTACTAATAAGATAATAAGTAAATTACTTAAAGATACCAATATAGAATTAGATTATGTAGGTTTAGGTAAAGAAGCCCTAGATAAAATTAGAAGTAAAGAAAAATATGACTTAATTCTATTAGATGAAGTAATGGATCCACTAGATGGAAAGACAGTTATGAAAAAATTTAAAGATATCAGAGATTTCAATACCAAAGTCATATTACTAACTAGAAATAACGAATACGAATATAACGAAGAATACCTAAAGTATGGCTTTGCTGGTTATCTCTTAAAACCAATAAATAAAGATAAATTATTAGAAATAATAGATAAGTACCTATAAACCATGGTACTTATCTTTACATAATAATTGGTAAAATTTTTCTACCATATTTTTTTGACATTATTACATATTTGTGGTAGAATTATAACTAGTTAAAAAGAACTTCTTTTTAATTGACAAATAATATTTTTTTTGAGATAATTTTATTATAGAGGTGGTTTAAATGAATGATAGAATTACTTTAACTATGCAAGATATTTTAGAGAAGGAATTCAAAATAGATGCCAGAGGATATAGACCGCAAGAAGTAGATAAATTTTTAGATATTATTATTAAAGATTATAATGAATATAATAATATTATAAGAAACCTAGAAAAAGAAAAAAGGGCTCTAGCTCTTGAAAACCAAAATCTAAAAAATGAAGCAAGAAATTTAAGATCAAGTATTGAAGCTGCTAGAATTGGCGAAAAAGAAATAACAAATGTTGATTTATTAAGAAGAATATCTCAGTTAGAGAAGATAATTTTAGGAAAATCAGAACAATAATTTATCTGGGTAAATGCTGCATATAATTATGTAGAGGAAAGTCCATGCTCGCACTATCTGTGATGATAGTAGTGTTTGTGCTTAGGGAAAAAATAACCTAAGGCAGGTAACTGACGGCGTTCGTTTTATCTAAGGGAAACTATGATAAAATGGATATAAAGTGCCACAGAAACGAGTCTATGAAGAAATTCGTAGAATGAAACGAGGTAAACCCCGCAAGCGAGAAACCCAAAATATGGTAGGGGAATCTTCCGAGGAAAATAAGAATCCAAAGAAGAATGACATTGTGTCATAGATAAATATTTACCGCCTAGCAATAGGTACAGAACATGGCTTATAAGATTTATTATTATTAAGGAGAAGTATGAAAAACATTGGACTGAAATTAAAAGAAAAAAGAATACAAAATGGTTTGTCTATTGATGAAGTAGCAGAGGACTTAAAACTAAGACCTTCACAAATAGAAAGTATTGAAGAAGGAAGAAAAGATGACTTCAAAGATATATTCTACCTAAAGTATTTTATTAGAGACTATGCCAAATATTTAGGTTTAGATAGTGATAAAATGCTGGATGAATTTAATGAATACTTGTTTGACGAAACATCAAAGATACCAGTAGATATGATAAAAGAGGCTAAAAAAGAAAAAAGTGAAGTAGTCTCAAATGAAAAAGTATCACCATATACAAAAAGCTCTAAGAAAAAACTAGGTGTACCCAAAATAGTAATTGGTCTAATTGCCCTAGTGGTTCTAATTATAGTAGGATACATTTTAGTAAGTAACTATAAAGGCAATGACTTTAGTGATAAAAACATTACATATAGTATAAGGAGATAAAATGAATAAAGCAAATAAAATAACAATGAGTAGAATTATAATGTCATTGATAATTATAACAATAATGCTATTTCCTTTTGACCAAGTTGGTTTAGAATTTCCAACATATATACTAAAAGGAAATATTGTTATAGACTTAAAATATATACTAGTAGGAATACTATTTGTAATAGCCTCGTTTACTGATTTCTTAGATGGACATGTGGCTAGAAAATATAATATGGTAACTGACTTTGGTAAGATGATAGATGCTATTAGTGACAAATTACTTACTAATTCAGTATTAATAATTCTTGCTTGTAATGGTAAGGTATCCACTATAATAGCAGTAGTAATAGTTATGCGTGATATCATAGTAGATTCTATAAAGATGGTAGTAGGTAACAAAGGTGCTGCCGTAGCAGCTATTGGAATTGCCAAAGTAAAGACAGCAACATTGATGGTAGGTATAGTTTTAACACTATTCTATAATTTACCATTTGAATTAATACCACTTAGGGTATCAGACTTCCTATTAGCAGTAGCGGCTATACTATCTGTAATATCAGGAATAAAATATTATATAATGGCTAAACCATATTTAAAAGATAGATAATACTTAGGTATTATTTATTTTTTTGCTCACTTCCAGCCTAAGGTCTTCCAGTGCTATTTTTAGTCTTTATTAAAAGTCTAAAAATAGTATGCCAGTGCATCTATTATATATAAGCCATAAATACATATTTATATGTTAATTGGTATTGTTTCTAAAAAAACACAAAAAACACGAACAAATGTACTAAAATGTATTGACAACTAAAAAAATATATTATATAATTGTTTTGTAATTAAGGAAAGTGTAGGAAAGAGAGGAATTATGGCAAAGACAGTTGAAAAAGATTCTGCATTAGAACAAGTATTAGCAGACATAGAAAAGCAATTTGGAAAAGGGGCAATTATGAAACTAGGAGAGCAGGAACATAAAGAAGTAGAAGTATGTCCCAGTGGCTCATTAAGTTTAGATATAGCCCTAGGAGTAGGAGGATATCCTAAGGGAAGAATAATTGAAATATATGGGCCTGAATCTTCAGGTAAGACAACATTCGCATTACATGCAATTGCTGAAGTACAAAAGCAAGGAGGAAGAGCAGCATTTATAGATGCTGAGCATTCACTAGATCCAGTATATGCTCACAATTTAGGAGTAAATACTGATGAATTATTATTATCACAGCCAGATACAGGAGAGCAAGCTTTAGAAATTTGTGATGCTCTAGTAAAGAGTGAAGCAGTTTCAATAATAGTAATAGACTCAGTAGCAGCCCTTGTACCACAAGCAGAAATAGATGGAGAAATGGGTGATTCACATGTTGGATTACAAGCAAGATTAATGAGCCAAGCATTAAGAAAATTATCCGGTTCAATTAACAAAACAAAAACAATTGTAATATTTATTAATCAGTTAAGAGAAAAAGTAGGAGTACTATTTGGTAATCCCGAAACCACACCAGGTGGTAAAGCATTAAAATACTATTCTTCAGTTAGACTTGATATAAGAAGAGGAGAGCAATTAAAAGTAGGCTCTGATGTAGTAGGAAATAAAACTAATATTAAAGTAGTAAAAAATAAAGTGGCTCCACCATTCAAAACAGCTACAGTTGATATAATGTATGGTGAAGGTGTATCAAAAGAAGGAGAATTATTAGATTTAGCCTCTGATGCTGGTATTGTTGAAAAAAGTGGTGCTTGGTATGCCTACAAAGGAGACAAAATTGGTCAAGGTAAAGAAAATGCCAAGATATATTTAAAAGAAAATCCAAAAATTGAAAATGAAATAGAAGAGTTAGTTAGAAAGCATTATAATATTTCTTTAAATAAAAAAGTAGAGAAAGAAGCTAAAACTAAAGAATCAAAATAACTAAAGGAATAAAAATAATATTCCTTTTTTCTATGACATATGATAAAATGTAAGTAGGTGATAAAATTGAAAAAAAGCATAATAATATATAATCCTAATTCAGGAAAATATAATAAAGAAAAAACATTACCAAAATTAAAAGAAGTATTAAATGATTATAATTATGAAGTAGAAATAATGGAAACAAAAAGGAAAGGTCATGCTACTATGCTAGTAAAAAAAATTCCTTATGTAGATTTACTTATTTCAATAGGTGGAGACGGAACATTCAATGAAGTTATGACTGGTAACTTTGCTAGAAAGAAAAGACTAACCCTATGCCATCTTCCCTCAGGAACAACTAATGATATTGGAGCTATGTGGGGATATGGTAAAGACATAGTATCCAATTTAAAATTAGCTTTAAATGGTGAGAAAAAAAGAATAGATGTATGTACAATAAATGGAAAGCCATTAGTATATACTGCCGGTTTTGGTAAGTTTATGAATATCCCATATGAAACTCCAAGAGAATTAAAAAAGAGACTGGGACATTTAGCTTACATAAAAGAGGGTGCTAAAGATTTCTTTAGAAAAGTAAAACTATATGATATAAGTTATGAGATAAATGGTGAAGAATATCGTGGACTATTCTCATTTGCCATTATAACAAATGCTAATAGAGTAGCGGGTATTAATAATTTTTATAAAGATATTAAATTAAATGACAATCAGTTTGAAGTTTTAATGTGTAACATCACTAAATTAAAAGATGTAGTAAAGACATTGTATTTCTTTGCTAAATATGATGCCAGTAAAATACCGGGATTTTATTTTTATAAAACAGACAACTTCAAGTTCAAATTTAATACACCAATAAAAAAACCACTATGCATAGATGGCGAATCATTTGATGATTTAAGTGGTGAATATGATGTTAAAATAGACAAAGATGTCTATGTCTTAATGCCATCAAAAAATATAAAAAGTTTATTTACAAATGAAGAGAAAACCTAAAAATATAGTCTTCTCTTCTTTTTTATTTACTTATAGCAGCCATTTCTAATCATTTGTCTTTTCCAGTTAATATTAGCCATAAAAACATATAGTCTCTTAGTCATTGGTCTAATTGTAGTCTCTAATATAATTTCATTACCATTATCTATACATTCTTTGAACTTCTTAATTTTAATCAAAAAAGGTATAGAAATCAATTTATATAACCAAAACTTTTCACACTTACCAACAATCTCTCCAGCTCCAATATTAAAAGAGCCCATATATTTTGCTTTATTTTTTTTGGCAAAGTTTTCTATAATTAATGAAGCAGTTCTATTATGTTTAGCCTCCCAAAAACCACAGTTAATAATTGTATAAATTTTTTTATTACTAATATCAATCTTGTTACTTAGAATATATTCCATAAATTCAATTATTTTACATGTAGGTCCATCAACATATAAAGGAAAACATAAAATAATAGTATCCACCTTTTTAATGTCTTTTAAAATATCGCTAAATCTATCCCTATATACACATTTAATCTTTTCCTTGTCTTTAATTTTATTCAGAAAATAATTAGAATTACCATTTTCTAATTTTGGACTACCATTTACATATAATTTCATATATTTATCTCCTTATAATCATTATAAAAATAAATTTCTGGATAATTAGTATTCAAATTATTCATATTAGCCTCTACAAACCTAGTGGCAATTTTTTTATCTTCTTCAGTAATATTTTCACCATAAAAATAAACTTTAAAATTGATTTTTTTATCTATTCTAACTTTATGATGTATCTCACCATTTCTAATAGTAAAGAAAGGTTCAACAAATGATATGCTTCTTTCAATAATCTTTTTAACTTTACTACTATAAGTACCATAAGTAAATTTACTAATAATAATAAGCTCGTCACTTTCTAAAATTTTTTTACCATTATAAGTAATATTATCCTTATGTACACATTCCAGCGGTTTTCTAACCCAGCAAGAAAAACATCCTATACAGCTTTTTTCTGCATCACTAACTAAAACATCAGTATCATTTAACTTCAAAAAAGAGGTATCCTCTAAATCATGTATTATTGTTCTCATAATAAAAAATATGCTAAATAAAACTAATTATTACAAGTTTGATTTACATATCAGACTATAAATGTTATAATAAAATTAAAGATAGAGAGGTAATTGTATGTTATCAATATATAAAAAAGTTGAAAAAAGTTCAGATAATCCTTCTGGAATAGTTCAAATTAATAGTATATCTGAATTAAATAAACCATTTTTGTTATGTTTATCAGCTCAAGATAATCATGATAATTCTATCTATGGAACTATCAGAGAGGGTATTATTGCATCAAGAGTATATACTAGCAAAGATAAAGGAGCAAGATTTAAAATAGATGAAATGCCATTAGATTTTCTTGGACTAAGATATGTAAGTGAAGATGGCAACAAAAAAAATTATGAAGAAATAGTAGATAAATTTTTATACCCATTTCTTATTGGTAATGGCACCAGAGCAATAGAGGAAATAAAAAAGCAAGCAAGAAAAATCAATTTTATGACATACTGTGACGGAACATATACTTACTGTAAAATAGAAGAAAGAATTATTCAAAAACTAATAAGTAATGGCTTTTCTGAGAAGGATGTAGATGATATAGTATCACAAATATCTTTAACAGCATTAGGAACAATGGTAGATACAAGCAGTTTAAAAGCAAATACTATAGCATTTATAGATGCCAACGATTCAGAAATATCAAATGATGTAACAGAAACATATAAAAAAGAGATGCAGAAAAGAAGTGTCAAAAGCATATATGGAACCTACCCAAATACTAATAATGTAATTTATGTATATAATGGAAGTGGAAAACATGATTTAAATGAATATTTTAAAGAAGACAGTATGGTAAAACCAGTTATTTCTGGAGTATTGACTAGTTATTTAGAAAATTCAGTAAATAATACACAATCACAAACACTAATTTCTTTATCACAAAGTGAAAAAATAGCAAGAATAAATAAATATTCTGATCAAAGAATATCACCAAGTGCACTACTAGAAGAATTGGATAGTAGTCTTAGTTATGGAAAAACGCCAAAATATACTATCGAAGAAGCAACACTAAGACAAGAATTAGATAACTGCTATAGAAAAATAAGAAAATTACAAGAAGAAACAGTAAGAGTGGCAAAATACAATACTATACTAGAAGAAAAAAATAAACAAATAATATCAGGTATAAAAACAAATTGTAGTGACACAACATTCTACAAAATATTAGTACCTTCAGGTATGTGGCAATTGCCAATAGGAGTAGATATATCAAATCAAAAAAGTGATAGAGAAATAATTGAAGAATTTGGAGAAAATGCAAAAACAAATAAAACTACTCTCAAATTGAAATGAGAGTAGTTTTTATATTATCACGAAAAAGTTCGCTTAATTCTACTATAGCGCCCTTTTGGTGGAAGTATAACAACCACTAGGCATAAATTTATAGGTAGTAATAACTGCTAACTAGTTAAATTATATCATACTATTTACATTTTGAAATAAAAAAACATATAATTTTATATTATGAAATTTAATATTTTTCAAGGATGTGTATTTGCAAATGTACATTTGTAAATGACTTGCAAAAATAGTTTAAATTTGATATACTATAAGTGTTTAGGAGGAATTTTTATGGCAAAAGAAGATTTTATAATTAATAAGATTAACATTATAGATGACAGAACTAGTTATGGCAAAGGATTAGTAGAAAATAATAATTTTAGAATTTACCGTGAACCAGCACCGATATATATAGGCGATGATGGTAAAGAATATGGAACTATAGAAGCAGTAAAAATTGCAAATAAAATATATTGGGATAGCATGAAAATTAATACATCATATAAAGACTTTGCACAACAATCTGAAGAGAAAAAAGGTAGGAGCAGATAAAAAATAATGTTTTTTTAATATATTAAATGACAATTGTTCATTTTTATATCGTATTTTTATAGTTAATTAAAAAGCAGGATAAGAGGAATGATAGCATTACCATATATAAATACTTATATTATATGGTTTTATGATGCTAGCATTTCTTATTTTGCACTTGCAAAATACACTAAAAAATATGGAGCAATTACTCCATATATGTTAAATTTTTCCTTATTTTATAGGGAATTATAATAATTTTATTAACATCCATATTATGGACATTCTATATTTTTTATGGTGTAAATATGGATGTTTTATTTTTATTAAACACTATCATATATTTCTTTAAATTTCTTAAAAAAATCTTTAAAAAGCTGTTTTCCATTTTCTGCTTTTATATCACTTAAGTCAAGAGTTATAATTCCAATTTTTAATTTATTGTTTTTATATTTTTTATTATCATTGATTAATATTATTCTAATTATTTTTTCTATATCAATATTAGACTTAAATACTATGTTTCTAAAATCTTGATCTGGTTCAGTTAGATAATAGTTTAATTTATAATCATTACCTAATACTTCTACTAATTTGTTAAAATATTTTTGGGCATCAATAGAAGTCTTTATTTCTCTATTTGTTGCTAGTGGTAATCCATATTCATCTTGAAATAAATTAATATTTAAAGGCAATCCATATTCTTTGTTATAGTTAATTAAATCTATTATAAAACTACTTCTAAAGTTAGTTTCCTTAATTATAGTTTTATCATCTTTCTTTTCTACAACTAAATTATCAATATATGTAGCTATTATTCTTTGTTTTTCTTCTTTTAGTAAATTTAACCATCCATAGATATTAGAAAAGAATATTTCTGGTTTAACAAATATATCCATATTTTGTTTATCTTGTAATATAAGCAAATCATCTATTGTAAAATTCAAATTTTCATATTGCTTTTGTTCTTTTAATTTATTTTCTAAATTATTTTTTTGATATTCTTTTGATATTCTATATGTTTAATTTCTTTATCAAAGTCTTCTAATTTCATAATACCTTTAATATATGCTGTTTTAATTCTATCCAATTGTTTATCAAAATCTTTAATTTGTTTATTATAATTTATCTCTTTATTATCAAATTTAGATTTAATAAATGGTGTGTAATAATTATTTATAAGTTCATCTGTTTTAATAAGCTCTATAAATATTGCTAATAACTGTTGTTCTATGTCTGCTTCTTTAAAAGAAGATTTACAATGCTCACATTTATAATAATAGTATTTTTTGCCATTCTTTTTAGTAGTAGCACTTCCACCTAGAAATCTACCACATTTAAAACATTTAAGTTTATTAGTAAATAGATAAGTTCCGGTTCTTTCATAATGTCTAGCATTTCTTAACTTTTGACTTTGGCAATTATTCCATTTTTCTTTTGATACTATTGGTTCAACAACATTCTCATAATATATAGGTTGCTTAGTTCTTTTACCATTTACAAAATCTCCTTTATAAAGCTCATTAGATAATATTTTTTGAATAGTAGAGTCATACCAATTTGTTTTATTTAATACTTGCTCTTTATTAAATATATTAGCAATAGTTTGATGACTTTTTCCTTCTAAATATAAATCAAATACTCTAACAATAATATCTTTTGTAAGAGGATCAGGTACTAATTTTTTATTATCTCTTGTAAAACCTAATGGACTACGATTTGGAATATGACCAACTTTAATAGCACCAGTTAATCCTATCTTTGTTCTTTCACTTGTTCTTTCTATTTCATTTTGTGAAACAGTAGTTAAAAGTCTAGCAACCATTTTGCCATTAGCATTTGTAGTATTTATATCATCATTCGCACAATCTAAATAAGCATCATTTTCTTCTAGAAAATTCATTATACCTTCCATATCATAAACACTTCTTGTTAATCTATCTAGTTTTAAAACTACTATTGTATTTACCTTTTTATCTCTTATATCTTGTAATAATCTTTCAAATTCAGGTCTTAAATTACCTGTTTTAGCACTTATACCAGCATCCTTATAAACATCATATATTTCATAACCTTTATATTCACACATTACTCTAAGGCGTTTTTCTTGCTCTGGTAAACTAAATCCTTCTCGTGCTTGGTCTTCAGTACTTACACGAATATAAAGCCCTGCGATTTTCTTTTCTTCATTCATAAAATTTAAATCCTTTCATATTTTTTTATCAAAAAAGAGGCGACAAAGACACTTAACCTATTTTTATGTCTTTGACACCTCTAATTTTTCTTAATTAAATATAATTTTTTATTTTCTTCACTAATTGTTTCATATGATAATTTATATCCATCTAACTGATTCATTAACTGATGAAATACATATACTAATCTTTGATCACCATGGTCTATTTTTGGATACATTTCTGTGATAAATCCAAAGTATAAATTCTTAAAATTTATACTATTCTTAACTGCATTATAAATTTTATCACTATTTTCTTCTAATGAATCTTGTAGAAAGACAACAGCTCCAAACTCATCGATTAATGGGGTACCATAACTATGCTTTTGATATAATCTTTTTACTGGTCTATATAAAAATCTATTATCATTTTCAATTGTCTTTGGAACAACAATTTCACTATTTTCTAAATACCCATATGCTCCATCAATACCATAATCATCTAATTCTGAATATAATACTTTTTTAGATAATAAATATGGATTATATTCCTTTAAATTTTTTGATAATGATAATGGTGCAGATTGTAATAATTCTAATATTCTTTCATAATTATTTGGATTAAATCCTTCTGATATCATATATTTTAACATTAATAAAGAATCTTTCTTTTCCATAATATCCCCCTTAAATTGAGGACTATTATATCAAAAAAAATTATCAGTGTCAATATATTTTAATTTCTATGCTTATAAAATCAAGTCCTACACTTGTTTTATATAGTTTTCAAGTTCTGTTAATTTAATCTTCTTGCCTAAATTTTGAATATAGATTTCATTAGAATAATTAAAAGCAAGATATAAATTATCTTTAATAATAATTCTATGTGGTTCAATATAAGTAAGATTAGTTTTGTCTATCCTTCTAATACTTCCGCTTATAATAGTTGGTGTAGTATTACAAAAATCACATATAATCATTATTCGTTGTTTTAAAGATTCTTCAATCTCTATTTCTTTTTTAATAAACTTAATCATAGATACCACCTTTCTATGATTTTTTCTTATAAAACGAAAAAATCAATCATTTCTGATTGATTCTATATATCAAAGTTCGAATAGTTCGAACAGATTCGCCATTGGTGGAGCTGAGGGGAATCGAACCCCTGTCCGCAAATACAGTAGCTTAACCTTCTACAAGATTAGTAAGTTATTAAAATTCATAAGCAAGTAGATAACTTACAATCATAATTGCTTACTAGTTTATGTTTATTCGTTATGAAGTCTAAACAAAAATCATAATATAGTCTGCTTTATAAGTCCTATCTAATTCTCACAGACAAAGAATTAGTAGAACCTGTCGCTACCTATAGGTTAGGCATAAGCAACAGCGTTTGTATAGCTGTTTCCAGTTATATTTAATTTTACTCTTGTAACGTAAGAGATACTCGTCTTGCTAATTAAACCCAAATATTTTCGTCGAAGCCAAAGACAGCCCCAAATACATATATAATTTTATCAAACAAATGTTTCTTTGTCAATTTTTTATTCAAATTTTATTGTAATATTACAAATTTTAATGTATAATTACTATAGAATAGAAATAGGGAGCGTTAGTATGGATTATAACAATGTAGAAAATAAAAATTATTTTGGAGTAAGACATTACAATGTTAAAATAGTAAAAGAAAAAATAAAACCATTAAAATTCATTTCCAGTGTTATATCATATGCTATTTTTATATGGTTATTATTAATTGGATTAACACTATTAGTTTATATTGCAGACATTAAAATTCGTGCAGCTAAAGGAGATAATACTCCACCTAAATATAATGCTTATGTAGTATTAACAGGTTCAATGATACCAGAAATAATGCCTAATGATGTAGTAATAACAAAGAAGAGAGATGCTAAAGAATTACAAGTAGGTGATATTATAACATTTGTATCATCCGATCCAAGACTTTCAAATATAATAGTAACTCATAGAATAAAACAAGTATTTACTAATTCAAATACTGGTAAACGTGAATTTCAAACTAAGGGAGATAATAATAATGTTGAAGATTTTGTTTTAGCACAAGAGCAAAATGTAATAGGAGAAGTAATCTATAAAATACCAAAACTAGGTTACGTACAAGCACTATTAGCTTCAAAAGGAGGATTAATAATAATAGTCCTAATACCATGTTTAGCAATATTATCTTATGATATAGTAAAATTATGTAAGAGAATAGCCACTAAAAAGAAAAGTAAATCTACCGTTGTAAGAAGGTGATAAGTTATGCCAAAAACCAATAGATTTCATGTCAAAGAAATAGATAAACAAAATGTTACAGTAGAAGAAGAAAGAAAATATCGCTCACCATTTATATTATTTTTAATAAGAAATGGAAAGTTAATACTAACAATATCTCTTCTTTTTTCACTATCAGTATTTATAATAGCATTTTCACTTATTATGAAAAATATAAAAGATTCATCAATTTTAACATATGAATCAAATGGAGTAATAGTAAAATTTACTTCAAGTGATGAATCAATATTAGATGGAACACCAATAACTCCAGAATATGCCAATAAACTATTTACTAATAGTGTTCAAAATAGTAATAATGAAGGTGTAGTTATAAAAATTAATGAAGAAACATTTAATTACGGTAAAGTAATATTTTATTCAGATAAAACAATTCTAATAAAATATAATGACGGCACATACTTACGAGTATATCCTGTTAATAATAATTATGCAGTAGATAAAGAAGGTGTATTAAATTCAGTTGCAGTAAGAAAAAGTTTAACTGGAGAAATTAAACAAAATGCTTTAGGTATGAATATACTATATCTATCAGATGGAAGTGCTGAAGTAACATATCAAGATGAAACCATCTTTGTAAGAAATGGTGATATGACAAGTACAAACGATGAATTCTATACTAATTTAAGTTTAGTATCAATAAAGAAAAAAGAAGAAAATGGTAAAATATATTATTCAAAAAACATAATAAAAGAAAATAATACATTAATTGTTGATAATAAACCATATAAAGTAAAAAAAGAAGTGGATACCAAACAAGATAATATAAAAATAATATATTATGAAAATGATTATGCTGAAGTAATAAAAGATGACTTAAGCATAATAGTTGAAAAGAGTGAACATATTAGGTATGATGGCTATATATTTGAAATAGTATATCAAAACAAAGAAGAAGTTAATATCAAAGATTTAATAGATATAAAAAAGATAACTCTTAATAATACTAATCAGAAAAAAATAAATTATATCATAGTACTTGAAGAAACAAGTAACTATGAAAAATATAATTTAAAAATATTACCAAAAGAATGTTTAAGATTTAGTATCTATAATAATGGCAAAATGAATAAAAATAATCTTTTAAGTAATAATTTAAAAGGAAAAGAAGGATACGAATTTAACAACAATACCTACTTACTATATGAAGGAAAATTAAATGAATTAAGCACTACAGATATAGATATAGGTATGTGGATAGATTATGAACAAACAAACAATGAAAATATGAATTCAGCATTCATAGGAACAGTAAGAGTATATATAGAATAATAGGAAAGGTGGTATATTATGAAAAAGAAAAATATCATAAAGATAAGTGCAATTGTTTTTTCAATAATACTTGTAATAGTGGCAATAACAACTACTACACAATCATATTTTAATAAAGACAATTATGCTAAAAATCCAACAGAATATCAAACAGGATTATTATCAATTGAAGCAGTATCTAAATCAAATAATATATCACTATCAAATACATTACCAATGAGTGATACTGAAGGAGGGCAGATAGAACCATATGTATTTACAATAAGAAATAATGGTAATGTCGACTATAAATTTAATATAAAATTATTATCCACTAGTGATAATACATTTTCACCAGAATATATAAAACTAAAAATAGATGATGATGGTATAAGAACATTAGCATCATTAACAGATAGTATTATAAAAGAAGATGTAATATTACCAGCAGGAGAAACAATAGATATAACTCTAAGAGTATGGTTAAGCAGTGATACCAAAAACACCGAAATAGGTAAAACATTTAATTCTAAAATAGTAATAGATGGACAATCAATATACACAAGTACAAATCAAGAAGTACAAACATATACAATAGATTATGATGCTAATGGTGGAACAGAGACTATAACTTCTCAAAATGTAGTAAAAGGAAACAAATTAACAATAAGTAATGTTACACCAACGAAATCAGGTTACACATTTAAAGGCTGGAGTACAAGTAGCACCGCCACAACAGCATCATATCAACCTGGAGAAACCATAACTGTGGATAAAAACACCAAATTATATGCTGTGTGGGAAGCAAAAAACTATAATTTAACATTGAATAAAGGTACAGGCGTAAGTACAATTTATTATAGATATAGCACGTCTGGCAGTAGAGTATTTCGATCATCTGCCTCTAATATAACATTAAAGGTACCTACAGGAATAACAATTTATTACTATGGTGAACCATCAACAGGTTATTCAATTACTTCATGTACAGAATCAGCACCTTGCTCGGTTGCAATTGGTACAAGCAATATTACAAAAACAATAACCGCAACTAAAAGTTCAAGTGGTAGTTCTTATACGGTAACGATAAAGAGAATTGCTGGAGTTAAAACGACACAACTAACATCAGCGACTGTGGTAGAAGGAAATAGTTTTTCATATGATTTTGCTACAAGTATAACTCAATCAAGTACAACATACAAATATAGTTCAGTATCGTGTACAAATGGACAAACACCAGTTATAAGTAATAGTTCTATTGCAATTTCATCAACTAAAAAAAATATTAAAATAAATAGTGTTACTGCTGATACAGTTTGTACTTTAAGATTCACGTCAACAAGTTCTGGCGGTGGAACATCAGAATATTAAGATGCATACCAAAATATGTATCTTTTTCTATTATTTGTTAATAATACTAATGGTGAAATATATGAAGAAAAATAATATAATATTAATAAGTCTAATAATAGTGGTATTAACAGCCTTATGTACAATTGCGGGTACATATGCAGTAATAATAAATGTAACAAATGAAAATGGAACAGATAAAATAATAAATAATATAGATATCAAAGACTTATTAACTAATGATAATGGTATTTATAATAATACCTATTACCAAGTAAAAAATGAATTAAATGTAAATGAAGAAGAAATGAATATATTAATGAATTCAGAACCATTAAATAATAAATTAAAATTAGTACTAGACTCTATAGTAAAATATAGTCTAAGAAATAATAAGGAAGCAAAATATAGTAATGATGAAATATATAATATGATAATTGAAGGTATAAATTCTACTCCTAATATAAGTGAAGAATTAAAAAATAAAGTAATAATATCTTCAGATAGACATAAACAAGATATTTCAGATTTTCTTTATGATATAGAAGTATCTCTAAAAGGAGATTAATTATGTATATAGTATATTTATTAATAATATTATTAATGGTACTATTATTTATATTAGTAAAAGATAAAATATCAATACTAAAAATAATAGGAATAACATTAATATCTTCAGGAGTATTAATAACTTTATTAGCAGTCGCCATAAAAGTATTAATTAAAACAACAATTTATTATATAAACTTAAGCAAAGCAACTAGTATTATACTAAGTAATTTTCTTATCATAAGTACAATATTTATATTATCAGGATTATTTTCATATATAATGTATAAAATATTAAGACCAAAAGAAATAGTAAAAGTATAACAAAAATAGTTATATTTTTTTCTTATAATTATATATTTTTTTTCTCTAATGTGATAAAATTAATATGGAGATGATAGTATGACTGTAAAAAAGAATGACATTAATAAAAAAGAGAAAAAAGAAATATCAAAAACAAATAAAAATATCAAAGAAAAAACAAATACAAATACTAAAAAGAACACACAAGATAGTAAAAAAGGTATAAAAAAAGATAATAATTTAATAGATAAAATAAAATTATCAAAAAATAAAGATAAAGATTTATATAATGTTAAAGAAGTAGTAATAGTAATGATATTTTCTATAGGTATAGGTTTCTTAATGTGCTTTGGAATAATTAGTATTTTTACTGGTAAAAATTATTTTAAAGTAACTAGAGATTTAGATAAAGTAATAGATACATACTATGCAATCGTAGATAATTACTATGGCGATTTAGATAAAAGTACTATCATCGATGGAGCAGTAGAAGGAATGATTTCATCAGTTGGTGATACCTTTACAACATACACAAATACAAATGATACTGAAGCCTTTGATGAAACAATAAATGGAAGTTATGAAGGAATAGGATGCAGTGTAGCTACATATAACGATGGCAAAATAGTAGTAATAGAAATATTTGAAAATTCTCCAGCAGATACTTCAGGACTAAAAGTAGGCGATGTAATTACCAAGATGGATGGAGAAAGCCTTGAAGGAAAAACTGGAAATGATGTATCAAGTTACATAAAGAATAGTGGTAAAAATAAAGTGGTATTAACAGTAATAAGAGATAATGAAGAAAAAGAAGTAACAATAAATTTAAGTAAAGTAGATATACCATATGTATCTGGTGAAGTGATAGAAAAAAACAATAAAAAAGTAGGATATATAAAAATATCACTATTTGCCAATAACTCCTATAAACAGTTTAAAAGTAAATTAGAAAAGTTAGAAAAAGAAAATATAGATAGCCTTATCATTGATGTTCGTGATAATAGTGGTGGTTACCTAACCTCAGTAACCGATATATGTAATCTATTCTTAGAAAAAGGTAAAGTTATTTATCAACTACAAGATGAAAATGGTACAGTAAAGAAAAAAGATACCACTAAAGAAAAAAGAACTTATGATATAGTAGTTCTAATAAATGGTTCTTCAGCCTCAGCCTCTGAAATATTAGCTTCCGCAATTAAAGAAAGTTATAAGGGAATGGTTGTAGGACAAAACAGTTATGGAAAAGGAACTGTTCAGCAAACAAGAAAATTATTAGATGGAAGTATGATAAAATATACTACTCAAAAATGGTTAACACCTGATGGTAACTTCATAAATGAAATAGGGGTAAAGCCAACTAATGAAGTAATACTATCTGAAGATTATTATAAAAATCCAAGTATAGAAACAGATAATCAATTACAAGAAGCATTAAGTTTATTAACAAAGTAAGACTTTAATAGTCTTATTTTCTTTTGGTTTAATATAATATAATGGTGATACATATGATTGTTAAATATACAAAAAAAGAAAAAGAACTGCTAGCAAGATTAATGCGTGCAGAAGCGGTGGGTGAAGGTAATCTAGGCATGTTAATGGTAGGAAACGTCGGAATAAATAGAGTACTCGCAGACTGCTTAACATTTAAAGATATTAGAAGTATATCCGAAATGGTTTATCAAAGTCCTGGTGGCTTCTCGGGAACTTCAAGTTCTTTATTCTATGGCAATCCAACAGCTTTAGAATCTTCTCTAGCAGAAAGAGTTATCCGCGGAGAATATTACTATCCTGCAACTAATGCCTTATGGTTTTATGCTCCGCCAGAAGGAACATCCTGTAAAAGTACTTGGTGGAATCAATCCCTTTCTGGTAGATACAAAAATCATTGTTTCTATAAGCCAGATAAAGGAGTATGTAAAGAAATACACTAATGTTAAATCTACTAAAAGGATTCATAATCGGAATAGGTAAAATAATACCAGGAGTATCAGGATCTGTACTTGCCATAACACTAGGAGTATATGATAAATCAGTAGAATATATAAATAACTTTAAACATAATAAAAAAGAAAGTTTAAAATATCTCTTACCACTTGGTATAGGAATAATAATATCTATAATTATATTTAGTAAAATAATAACCATACTATTAGATAAATACTATCAAATTACTATGTTATTTTTCATTGGATTAATAATAGGTGGATTACCAGAAATAGTAAAAAAAACAAAAAAACAAGATAATATAATTGTGGTAACTAGTTTTATAATATTCTTTATAATATCAATTTCTAATTTAAATAGTAACTATATATTAAAAGGAAATATTTTGGATATTATAATACTATTTATTTCAGGTCTTCTTGAAGCCATAGGCACAGTAGTACCAGGAGTATCTTCTTCAGCCCTTCTTATGATACTAGGAACATATAATATAATATTATCTTCCATAGGTAATATTGCTTCTATATCTGTAATATTAACCAATATAAAAATAATAATACCATTTCTATTAGGAGTATTTCTAGGTATCATTACTCTAATAAAGATAATAGATTATCTTCTAAAGAAGCATGAAAATAAATTATATTCCTTTGTACTAGGAGTATTATTATCAAGTATAATACTCTTAATAATAAAAGTATTTAAAGAAAAAATCACCATTATAGAATTAATATTAGGAATAATATTCTTGTTACTAGGAGTTTTAATATCAAACTTAATAAAAAAATAAAAAAGCCACAAGGCTTTTTATTATTAAAATTGGTGACCAGTATGGAATTCGAATCCATGAATGCTGCCGTGAAAGGGCAGTGTGTTAAGCCACTTCACCAACTGGCCAAAATGGTGGGCCTGAATGGACTTGAACCATCGACCTCACGCTTATCAGGCGTGCGCTCTAACCACCTGAGCTACAAGCCCATCTGCATTGCTTTTTAATTATACCATACAAGAAATATATTTGCAAGTATTTTTTAAAACAATAAAAATGGTGGGGCGTTAGGGATTCGAACCCTAGACCCACTGATTAAGAGTCAGTTGCTCTACCAACTGAGCTAACGCCCCAACAATGTGTTAACAATCAAACACAATCAATATTATACCATATATTTTTAATTTGTAAATAAATAAAACAAAATTTATTGAAAAAAATAATTCTTTATGTTATCATCTAAATATAAGGAAGGTAAAACATATGAAAAGCAAATCAAAAAAAGAAGATAAAAATCTAGTAATGCTATGTATCTACATAGGACTTGCAGGTACACTTACCATTTTAGCAATATATTTCTTAACTAAATATGTATTTTAGAGAGCACACTCTCTATTTTTTATTATTTTAATATATAATATATCACTCTCTTCTATATAATAGATATGGCTGATATATCATTTATAGATTATAGGCTATAAATGACACTCTAAGATAATAGCTTAGAGTGAACATTAAAAACAATATTTTTATTTTACAAATTATAGTAATAAAATTGACTTTTAAGTACGCATTTGCTATAATTTATATGATAGGTAATGGTGATAAAATATGAAAAAAATCGGAATTAAAGATAAAAGTTTTTGGCTAATCTTAAGTTTAAGTATAATAACTTTAATAATTCTAACAGTAGGAGTAATCTTTCTAACAAGAAAATCCTCTAAAGAATTTTATAGTGCAGGATATATTATAAATAGTACTGCCACAAAAAGCGACAAATATTACTTTAACGATAATACAGTCTATAAAGAAAATGTATTTAATGAATATACATTCAAAGATGTAGACAACAAAGAAGTAGCCACTAGCAAAGAAAACTTCATTCACTATTTAGATGAATCATTATCATTTATGAAAAATGGAGTAATTCTAGATTTAGATAACTTTAATCAAAAACTAGTACCATACTATAATGTTACAGATAAAGTAATCCTAAAATATAGTAATGGCGGTTATATAGTAGAAACAGCAGATAAAACTTTAATATTTGGAAATCTACTAGGTAGAATAACAGATAATAAATATATAGTTATTGGTAACGATATAAGAATAAAACTAGCAGGTAACGAAGAACCAGTAAAAGGAAAATACTTTGAACTATTATTTGTTGAAGATGGTATTGTCAAAGTAGAAAACAATGAAGGAAGTTATCAAACCACTACTGAAGGAACAACAATCTATGTTGGAGATAAAATAAAAATAGAATTAGGTAGCAAAAAAGTCTTTTATGACGAAGAAGAAAAACTAACTCTTGATGAAATGACTATTGATGGTAACGAAAACATTAATTTAGATACCTCAAAAGTAAAAGATAAAAAAGATGGAAATGGTTCAGAAGACGGTACAGACAGCAATACACCTAATGATAACAATAACCCTAATAACAATGATAATCCAGGAAATAATACCGACAATCCTAGTGATAATACTGGTAATGGCACAGATGGCAAAGATAACAACACTACTGAAGTGAGAAAAGAAGTATCAGTAGACTTAGTAAAAGCACTATTAGATATCAATAGTCTAAATGCCACAATTCAAGTTATTGACACAGCAAATCAAATAAAAGGAAACTTAATTTTAACATTATATGATGTAGATAATGCTAAAACAGTATACACAAAAATATTGCTAACATCATCAGATCTTCAAGAAGTAGCAGTTACCTCACTATCACCAAATACTAACTATTATATGTCAATAAAAGATTCAGATAACTATGAATACTTATCAAGAAACTTTAGAACAGATAACTTAGAATTAAGTTTAAAAAGAGAAATGGTAACTACAAGCTCAGTTACATATTCTGTAGATTTTAGTGGCGATGACAATGTAAAATCCGCTAAAGTAACTTTATATGATAGTGAAAATAACATAATAAATAGCCACACCTTCATAAATGGTGAAGATGAAGAATTTACATTTAGTGGTCTAACAAAAAATACTTCATACAAAGTAATTCTAGATGAAGTACTATTCAAAAATACCAATTACTCTAAGGTATACACAATAAACACATCGGTTAAAACATTAAAAGCAAAACCATCTCTTGGAGAAGTAAATGTAAAAGCAAATGAAGAAAGCAAAACATTTGAACTATCAATGGAAAAACCAACAGATGAAGATGAGAGTATCTCAAATTATATTTATAAAATATACGATTTAGATGCTATAACTGAAGAAAATGTAGATACCTTAACCCCAATATACACATTTAGTACAGTGAATTTAAAAAATGAAATATTAAAATTAGGTGAAAACAATTTAGCCTCAAACAAAAATTATGTTTATAAAGTAACAGTAAGATACTATGATAATTATAAAGAAAATGAAATAGATTCAGTATTAAGTAGTCCCTTCATTATCGCTGGTTTACCTTCAGTAACTTTCGAAGAGAAAGAAGTAGACTTTAACTCAATGCATTTATTACTAACATTAAAAGATGAAGGCTGCACAATACCGGGAAGAAGCTGCTACCAAGGAGATCCTTCTGATAAAAGTGATATTTACATAACTTATAAAGGAGCCAATGACAAAGAAAGTAAATATATAAACAACATTACATTCGATCCAGAAACATTAACTTATGATTTAAGAGTATCAGGATTAACAGAAAATAAAGATTATAAGTTTGAAGTATGGGGAAATTATGATTTATACAATGGCAAAGGATTACAAGTAAATAAACCATTAGGATCTGCAATAATAACTACTGCCGGTATAGAAAACCTTACTATGTCAGAATGGAATCTAAATAACTATTCTAACGAATTACCAATATCAGTAAATACAAAATTAACTGTAACCAAACCAAGTAGTACAATAATCGATAAACTAGACTCCTTCAAAATAAAACTTTATAAAGGAAGCGAAGTCAAAAAAGAAAATCTTTTAGGTAGCCGTGATGTTGAAGGAAATACCAACATCAAATCAAATTATTACAATAAATCATTCAATATTAATTCAAGTCAGTTCGGTATAACAGATATAAATAATCTAAGAGAAGTATCTGGTGGAAAATTAAATAGATATTACACTATAGAAGTAGCAGATGCTTATGATGCTGATAAGACAAATCAGTTCAAAATTCAAGATAATATATTTATATATGAAATACCCGCAATACTTCTACTTGAAGATGAGGTATCATCTCCTGAAGTAATTGTTGAAGAAATAACTAAAAAGCAAGCCCAATCTGGAGAATATGGCGATTTTAACGAATTAGGAATAAACAAAAATCTTTCATCAAATACCGTAGTAGGTTATAAAGTAACCGCTAACTTCGATAAGAAGAAAGTAGAATCATATTTTCAAGGAGATAATCCAATCAAAGAGTTAAACTTCTATGCCAATATGGATGGTAAAGTAATAGAAAAGAAAACCATAAACTTCGCTGAAGAAGAAAATTATACTATATATTTCTTCCTAAAAGATGGAACAGATTACAACACTGTAGATACAGAATTAAGAAGAGGTAATAACTATACCTTCTCAATAGATTTAAGTTTAGATACAAATAACGATAAAGAAATAGATACTAATTATCCAAGTAAAAAACCAACTAGTGAAACCATAACAAGTATTAAAGAAGAACCAAAAATAAAAATGTATATTGATAGTAGCACTTCAAACTCTATAACCTACAAATATATAGTAGTAGATTATGATAATGCCTTAGTAAAAGAAGAAGATAAATATCTAATCCATTACACAGTAGGAGAAGATTCCACTGAAGAATATACTACCGAAATATCAAATACCGCTAGTATGGAGACATTTACACTATCAAATCTAACTAATGAAACCATCTATAATCTATATTATAATAAAGCACTAAATAAAAAAGAAAAACCAAGTGCTATCAGCTTTAAATACTACTTTGATGGCTATCATAATGCTAGCGAATATGGCTTAGGCTATACATTAGAATATAGAGATTTTGTTAATGAAATAACCCTAAGATTAAATAATAATGATTTCCTAGATAGAGTTTCAGCATATCTAGTAACCTTAACTTCAGGTTCACTAAAATATGAAGAAGTAATAACAACCCCATTAGAATGCGGTACAGAAGAAGAACCAAGTAAATGCATAAAAATAGATTATGCTAATATAAAAGACTTTAAAGGAAAAGATATAACAGTAAAACTAGAGGCCTTCTATGACACAGGTTATGTAGGCTTTGGTAGTAAGTCCTTACTTGGAGATTACTTTACTTCTCGTGGACTAATAGATGATAAAAATGCAAGTAATGTAGGATTTATATTACAAGAAATAGGTAATACCAAAGGGAAATACTATTACATATATAAAAATTCAAATAATAAAATAGAATCAATAATAAGTGAAGTGCCAAAAGGAATATTAGGAATATCATCAACATTATATAGTGAAGCTTATAAACAATCACAAATACATATTACTAATGTTGTAGATATAACAAATAAAAAGTTCATAAATTATGATGAGGTATCTTTAGATACTAATGTTGACATCCTAACAAATGGTATTAAATTAAATAGTCATAATATAACCATAGCCCCTAAATTATTAGACAAAACCGAAATACAAACAACAAATAATAAATTTAAATTTACTAGTATTATCCCAAAAGTAAAAACAATAAATGTAAGGGAGCTAATAAATGGTGCTATATTAGATATAGATTTATCAATAGATACTGACACTTTAGAAACAGACTATGTAAAAACAGATGGCAAATACAAATTCTATATTGACATTTATAGCAAAGATGAAGAAGGTAATAGAATACCAGCTAGAGATCCAGTAGAGACAGACTATGAGCATCTAACAGATATTTCATTCGCTGGCTTAAACCCAGATAGTAAATATTATTATACAATATCTGCGGATATGAATAAAAATGGTCAAAAAGTAAAGACTCCACTCTTTTATAACGATGAAAAAACCCCAGGCTATGTTGAGTTTGAAGGAAGTTTAAAAACACTAGGAAAAGATGATATTTTCAGAAGACTTGAAAGTTCTTACAAGTCGCAAAGAGGTGAAACAGTATATAGTGAAAGAATATTAGAAATTACTGCACACCTAAATTCAAGAATAAATTTTGACGTTAGATATGAATTATATGATCCTGAAGGCAATTTGGAAAAATGGGGCGGAACAGTATTAAATAAAGATATAACAAATAAAAATGCTGCCGTGCTTAATATTGACATAACTGGTGATGATTTTGTTTTTGGTAATGATTATCATCGTTTAGTAATAACTGCAGTAACAACAGATGCAGAACCTAAAGAATTAGAGTTATATAATGGCCCCCTTAATTTAGCAGCTTTAGCTAAACCATCGATAGAAGTCAATCAAAAAACTGGAATAGATAGCGACTCAAATGGCAATTATGATTACTTTATTGAGTACGACACTATAACGATCATAGATACAAATAGAGTAATAAAAGACGGAAAGGTATATGTAGAGCTAGAATATTCAACATATGAAAATGCCTGCCCTAATGGTGAAGATTGCAGAGTAGAACTTGATTTATACAATAATGTCTGCAATCCAAGTGGTACACATGGAAGAATAGCATCATGTTATTTTAAAGAAATTGGAGCCAAGAACACATTCTCAGTAGTAATAAAATATAAGAAATTAAATCCCGATACTAACTATTTCATATATGCCAGTGCAGATATATATCGTAATAATGTTTCAGAAAGTGTTAAAGAAGACAATGTGTATGTAAGAAAAGGTCAGTACACAAGAAGTAAATTAGGATTCTCACTTGGATCACCAACATTAACAGCTAAAGGAAACACACTAACATTAACATTTGTTGGTGCAGCAAATATAAACAATAATTCAAATTCAATTAAAGGTATTGAATATAATGTCAATGAAGAAGGTGCCGGAAAAATATCTTCAGGTAAGATGGGATTAATACCAAGTGAATCATCAACATTAGTTAAGGATGCTATAAGTTATGGAGATATTGAGTATAAATACGATACAACTGATAAATATTATTACATTGAAATCCCAATTCCAGAAGGAAAGAAACTAGGAACAACAAACTTTATAGTTATAACATACTACTATGAAGAAAATGGCCATCTTGTAAAATTATCTTTAAATGGAAATACAAATCATCAATACTATGTTAAAGACGTTAGCTAAGAAAGGAAGTAATTATGAGAAAATATGATATAAAAAATAAGAGAAACATAGGAATAATTATAGGAATTTCAATTATAATTATTATCATGTTTTCTCTAGTTATAAAGTTCTTCTTATCATTAAGCAAAGAAGAATACATTGTATCAAAAGGAAATATCGTTTTTGATAAAGATAAAGCCACTATAAAACTAAATAGTGAAGGAAAAATAAAAACCAAATGGAAAGGAGAGTATTACCTAACATACGATGGCAAAGACTATGAGTTAGGTAATACCGCCCTTGCCTTTAACGAAGAAACAACTGAAATAAAACTATACGGAAGATATTATGAAATCTCCAGTGGTAGTGAAATAAACATAACAAGTAATGAAACAACAATAAAAAACTCATTACTTACTAAGTTCTACAAACTAGCAGACCGCAAATACCTTATCATCGATAAAGAAATAAAGTCTGCAGATAACCTTTTATCAACAACCGATTTCCTACTAGTAGAATTAGATAAAGCCGGAAATGCCACTCTTACTAATCATAAAGTAAATCTAAAAACATTTTCCGAAACACAAATAATTACTTCTAACTATACATTCGATATAGCAACCGAAATATTGACATATGGAAGCGACAAAATAGATCTAAAAAAAATTATTGGTTCTAGTAATAATTACACCAAAGAAGATTTAATTCCAGACGAAAGCAAAAATATCAATGACAATGTTACTAACATAGGTACAAATGGTAATAATGGAAATAATACAACTGGTGGAAATGGTGGAAACAATACCGATGGCAATGGAAACACAACTGGAGGAAACGGTGGAAACAATACCGGAGGCACCACCACCATTGAAGAAATTAAAAAAGCCGCTAAACAGACATCAGTAGTATCAGTAACATCCACAGTAAATAAAATTATTATAGACTATGTAATCTACGATCCATATAAAGAATACACATCAGTCTATATGGAAGTACAAAAAGAAGATTCAGATAAAGTAGAAGTAATATATCTAAATGCAAACAACACAAGATACGAATTAAAAGACATATTACCAAATACCAAATACAATCTAAAATTCAAATATACGGCTACTGAAGAAGGACAAACCATTATAAAAGAATTTTCCAATACTACCATCTCTACCCAAAAACCAAAACTATCATTGAAAGTAACTGGAACAAGAGTAGGTGAGATAACATATGTCATAACAACAGATAATAGTTATAAATTAACAAAAGCAGACCTAGTAGTTACCATAATAGATAGCAAAACAGGTGAAACAAGAAAAAAGACAATATCTGATGTATCAATTGATAGCAAAGAAAAAATAGTCAAACTAGACAAAATGACAGATGGCAATATCATCGAATTAAAATTAATAAATGTCAAATCAGAGGATACCATCATCAAAGGTATTACCGCTAGTGATAAATTCATATATTAGGGAGGTACAATGAAACAGTTCATAAAAGAAAAATATAATATCTTAATACCAGTCTTTCTTGGAGTAGTAATACTAATAGCCCTATTCCTATATGGAAGAGAATATCGAAATAATAGATATGCCTATGAAAAAGAACAAGATGTTTACCAGTACTTCTCAAAAAACAAAATAGAATACAAAGCCACTATCAGTAGAAATAGAAAAGATGTCGTATTAGATATCAAAAGTAAAGACTTTAACGTCAGCCTAGATAGCACACCAATATACATAAAAGATAGTGATAAAGTAATATTTCCTAAAGAAATGAGTGCTGTCTTTCCAATAAAAGATAGACAGTATGCAGTAAATGCCCTAACAGAAATATACAAAAAAAATGACTTATATTACCTAAATCAAAAAGGAATAAATAAGTCATTCGATTATATGTTCCTATATGATGGTAAAGACCTATATTTCTTTATCGATACTGTAACACTAAAAGTGGGAGATAAAGAAATAACCCTAAGTCCAATGTCATATATAGATTGTTCATATCTAAACCTATTATCATATTATGATAAAGAATCCGATACATACGAAATAATAGAATTAAATAGCAATAGTAGCACAGTACTAGTAGAAACAAAATATATGACTATCGATGTGTCCAGTGATGAAATAATATATAAAGACGATTTCACAATGTTAATAAATAATTTCAGTTCATTACCAAAACTAGTGGACAACATAGAAAATAGCGAAGCTTCAAATTAAGCTTCGCTATATATTTTTTTATCAAAATTATGCGTACCATCATTAAGTTCTTCCAAAGTCTTTGTAGTTATCAAGAAATAAGTATCTCTATTAATATTAGTCTCACTAATAGGATCATCCCAAGTCAAATCCAAATGATACCATTTACCATCTAAATAAACCAAATTCCAAATATGCTCATCATTACTAATCTTATAATTAATAATATTGAGTTTATCAAGAAAGATAGCCATTGCATCAGCATAACCATTACAAGTACCATATCCCTGTATCAATACCCCATAAGCCGTATTAGATTTATAAGTAGTATCATTCTTATTATTATACTTAAGTTTATCATATTCAGCATTGTCAATAATAAAATCATGAATAATCTTAATTTTCTCTCTAGTAGGAGTATTATTAGTAATCTTCTCACTAATAACCTTATCAACTACTTTATTAATTTCCTCAATTTCCTTATCAGTATAAGCCTTGTTAACACTAATGCCAATCTTATAATCACCACCATAAGTAAGTTTAATATTATTAGAACTATTATAAGGATGAACAAAGTTATTCAAAACAGAAATAACATCCTTAAATTCCTCACCATCATTACTCGTAAGTCTATTAATATCATTACTATATGATGTATAATCTCTATCAATATATCTTTCCAAATAATCAGAACCACTATTAATAGCATAATACACAAAATCAATAAAGTCCTTCTTATTTATTATACCAGTACCAGTATAATTATTAACATATTCAAAATTATCTTCAAGATAATAATCATTAACTTTAACATTAGTACTAGAATAATTCTTATTTACCGAATATTCATAGTACTTATAAATAATATCTTTTCTAAAAAAAGCACCAGCAGTAACAGTACAAATAGCTATAGCACCAACTGCAATAATTAGTTTACCACCTTTTTTTTCTTTTTTCATCTATTCACCTCTCTTAAATTCATTATACCATTTAAAAACTATGTGGTAAAGTTAAAAATAGTACTTTTTCAAAATATTTTACCAACTTTTCTAATTCCCACTTAAGCCTGTAGTCTTAAGTGGAACAAGGAAGCCTAAATAGTCTTCCTTGTTTCAAATTTTATTCATTATCACATAATTAATACTTGCCACATATTTAAGAATTATAGGTAATAATAAAATAATTTCAAAAAATTTTCGAAAAAATGGCAAAATTAGATATCAAATCTTGTATATAAGTATGAGAGGATAAAAA
>OIZW01000437.1_pt1 | contig 37331 bp, 34 predicted proteins | sample 1588581 | NCBI WGS metagenome assembly OIZW01 (sample SAMN03283266) | human gut metagenome | biome: human-associated habitat; material: feces | host: Homo sapiens | place: USA | collected 2013 | reverse complement strand
CATAACCGGTGGGTCCAAGGTTCGAATCCTTGAGGGAGCACCAAAAAAATCGTCTAAACAGACGATTTTTTTATATTATATAAATTAAATGTTATTAACAAGCTCCTCTATCATTTGCCAAATCCTGTGAAGCCTCTATCCTTTTATGAATACTCCCATCAGGTGATATATATACACTATCAAAACACACTGGCTCATAACTTAATGACTGAAATTGTGGCTGCTTAATTGGTGTTTTCAAATTACAAGTTAAATTCAAAATAGTTTTTATTCCAAATCTTTTTCTAAGTGATTCTGGTTCTAAATAACAACCATGTTGTAAAGTATCACCTTGATGAAGATCACTACAATATGGTTTCAATAGATTTTGCAAATCAACAAAATTAGGATCATTACAATCATCTGTTGACATTTCTGAAAATTTTATTGATGTAAACCCTATTTTCTTCATCTCCAAAGCAAATTTTTCCATTTTATCAAATGAATCAATCCCCTTTTTATTAACAACACAATTAACTCTTAACTTAAGGCTCGGATTTAATCTATGAAATTCTTTTATTTAATCTAATTCTGGTATAACTCCAACTATTTCATTATTTACTTTTTCATCTCCCATAACAGAAACAATTACTTTATCCAATTTTGTTATAACTGGTAATAAACACTTTAAATTATAACCATTAGTATTAACTGTAATCTTCCTTTTATATGGTGCAATAGAATCAATAATTTTAACTAAATCATCTGGAAACAAGGTTGATTCTCCACCTAACAAAAGAACATCCAAATATTTATCTAATTTTATAGCACTTTTTATAATTTCATCCACATTAGTCTTAGATGGTTTATTAAATCTCCCCACACAAAAATAACATTTTCCATTACAAGCTGTAGTAGTTTGAATACATAATCTTGGCCCCATTCTTCCCATACAATAATTTTCCTTACTTCTTAAGGTAATTGACATTTACATCATCTCCATTCAAAATTTTATTATCAAATGAATCATATATCCAACTATCAGTTACTGAACAATCTGGTTGAATAACATTCATATAATCATGTTGATATTCAATATCTGGTATTCCAAAACTTTTTGCTTTAAATACATTATTAAATGGACAACATAATTTTATATAAGTTTTTATTCCTAAATACTCTGATAACTCTGGTAATTCAAAAAAACAACCTTTTAATGTAGCATTTTTTTGATGAATACCAAATTTTATCAATAAATCCTGTAAATCAATAAAATCAATATTCTCATTTGATGTAACTAATTCCATCAATTTAATTGCTGAAAAACCTAATTCTTTAGCTTTTTTAGCATAATCCTTTATTTCTTCTAAATTAGAAACCGTTTCTTTTGTAATAACAACAGTTGATATAGTTTCAACATTTCCTTTGTTCTTATTCAAATCTCTCAATTCTTCTTCATTAATACATATACCTGTTGAATTTTTACTATAATCAAAAGAATGAATACTTAAAGTCACTGTATCCAAATATGGTAGACACTCTTTAATCCTTTTCAAATTAGAACCATTACTAATTATACCTATATCATCTTTATATGGTCTAATTCCTTTTAATATCTCAAGTAAGTTAGGATATAAAGTTGGCTCTCCACCTAAAATATCAACCTTTGAAAATTTCGTCATTGAATTAGCAGTATCAATAAATCTTTGTGCATCTGCTGATTTTTTTACTGGTGTACCAGCAGCAATACAAAATTCACATTTTCCATTACAACCATTTAATAATTTAACATTTAGCAAATTATAACTACTTCCACAAATGCTATTTTGAGAAGGCTTTAATCTTATCTTTTCTTTCTTTTCCATATACAACACTTCCTTTTGATTTCATTGTTATTTATATTTTGATATTAACATTCTAATAAAAACATTTATATTTGTCAAGTATTTTTCTAAAAATTAAAAATAAAAATTATAATTAACACATTCTTTTTTCTTTAAAACTTGACCAATTCTTTTGTTTTTTATATAATGCTAATAAGTATTTATAAAAAGAAACAAATTCAAAAAAATACTATATACGCCTTTGAACAAAACAAGAAAGGAATGAAAATTACTATGAAAGAATATAATAATGAAAAAGAATTTTTAGAAAACTATGACATAACAAAATTTGACAGACTTAGCATGACATCTGACATATTATTAATTAGTGTATCAAGCAAAGATTCAATAAATTATAGAAAAACAAGTACAAAAATGATTAGTATTTTACTTGTCAAAAGAGATGATTTTCCATTTAAAGGCAAATGGTGTTTACCAGGTGGATTTGTAAATCCAAAAAATGAAACTCTTGATGAATGTGCAAAAAGAATTCTAAAAAAGGAAACTAATTTATCCAACATATATTTAGAACAGCTATATACTTTTGATGATATAAAAAGAGATCCAAGAACACGTGTTGTTTCAACCGCATATATGGCACTAGTTGACAAAAACAAATTAGAAAATAACATTAGTCAAAATGCATCATGGTTTGATATTACTGAATTTACAGAAGTAAATAATATTGTAAACATCACTTTAAATAATGGTAACGAAACAATAAATTTTTCAATCCAAAAAAATATAATACAAAAAACCACTAATCAGTACTCTTTTTCAATCTTGAAAAATGAAAATATTGCCTTTGATCACCCAAAAGTAATATTAACAGGAATTGAAAGACTACGAAATAAAATAAATTATACTGATATTGTATTTAATATGATGCCTAAATATTTTACACTAGGTGAACTTCAAGACGTTTATGAAGTAATTCTAGGAGAAAAATTATTAGCTCCCGCATTTAGAAGAATTATTGCAAACAAAGTTGAAAAAACCGATAAAATGTTAACCGGTAAAGGTCATCGACCTTCTGTATTATTTCAATACAAAAATAATAACAATATCCAGCAATAACATATAAAACATCACGAACAAAGATGCAAACATTAATAACATTTGCTCTCATTTAAAACATTTTAAAGTCCACGTCTTTGTCCATACACAAAAATTTTATTTCATAAATTTTCTGTGTATGGTTATTTTTTGTTATATTTTTCTTCATATTGGACATACTATAAAAAAGAAAAATAATGGGAGTATATAATATGATTACTGTCAACTTATTTAGTGAAAAACCAGGAGAAGTCAATAAATTTTTAAGCCATTTCTACAACACAAACTTAGAATTAAACACTGCATTAAAATGGAATAAACAATATGCCAATCCAGTAGAAATGGCAGAAATAATCGGAACATATATAGACAATATTGACAACTATTCTTTAAACATGTGGATTTCCTTAGACAAAGACATCTATTTACATGTAACCGAACATAATGCAGATGATATTATCAAATATTTATACGAAAGATTTCCATATTAGAAAACATCTCATCATTTTATTAATATTATAAAACTCAAAAGACTTTTCTAAACAAATACCACTAATATTAGTTCTTTACTAATACTAGTGGCTATTCACATTTATATATATTAATTATTTTCTCCTCTACCCTCTGGTAAAGCTGGATAATCTAAAACTACTCTAATTTTCATTACATATTTAATAGTTCTAACAAATTTACTATTTTTAAATCTTTGCCATAAAGAAGGTTTTTTAGTTTTTTCAACTTGTTGTTCTTCAATAACTTGAACTTGTTCAGTTTGTTGTTCAACATTTTCTGTTTGCTCTTGTGTATTTTCTTCAACCTTTTGTACATTTTCTGCCTTTTTAGATTTTTTAGTCTTAGCAGTTTTTATTTTTTCAACTTGTTGTTCTTCAATTTCTTCTATTGGTTCAACCTGTTCAACATTTTCTGTTTGCTCTACTACTGTTTCTTGCTCTGTTATATCAACTGGTGTAGGAATTGATTTTAAAGCATCTGCCACTTCTATTCCTATATAACTTAGAGCTTTTGATCTATCTTCTATTCTTTCCATATCTATTTCAATATGCAAATTTGATTCTAAATTATTAACACGTGCATGTAATAATTTCATTGCATCTTGATAATTTTGAGAAGTTTCTGTTTTTGTTTTTCCTAAAACCATTAAAGTTTCTGTAATATCTTCTGAAAAAGTATCTTCTGCCTCTTTTACTTGCTCTTTCCAATCTTCTTCTTTATTTTGAACAGTTTCTATCAGTTCTTTTAATTGTCCAGCTAAAGCTATATTTTGTTCTCTTTGTCTAATTAATTCTTCTATTTTCTTTGTATTTTCTTCAAATTGATTTGTTGCATATTCAACTAGTCCGTAAGCAGCATTGTATACACTGCTTGGAAAATTCTTCTTTTTAGGATATTCGTTTAAATATGTTTTTATTGATTCTACTAAGTCTTTAAAATATGTATCTTCTTCTAATTGTACTATTTGTTTTTTACTGTTTGGATTTATTAATTTTTGAACTTTATCTATATTTGATAAAATTTTTTCTTCCGTGATTACCATACTCACGTTTACTATGCCAGATCTAGACAATGTAAACAACCTCCTTCATCCTACGCTTAAACGCTTATTATTCTTACAACATTTATTATACATGAATTTACAAAAAACTACAAGTACCTAAAAGACTTTTTTGTTTACATTTTTATTACAGTAATATTACAAAAATGTTACATTTGTATAAACTAGAACAAAAGCGGACATTAATAACATTTGCACTATTTAAAACATTTTAAAGTCCGCGTATTTGTTCGTGCGCGAAAATTTATGAAATAAATTTTCTGTGCATTGTTATTTTTATATTATAGGAAGTTCGAAAAACTTTCCTATAATATAAAAACGGACTTTAATAGTATTTGCCATTATCTCAACACTTTAAACTCCGTTTATTATTATACAAATTATATTACCGTTTTCATTTCTTCATGTCTCTTTATTTTTTGAGTTGTTGTTTTAATAAGCTCTTTGTCTGTTACAATAATATCTCTTACATATTTATATGCAGGCATTTCCTTATTCATCTTTTTAACTTCTTGCCAAATTGTTTCTTTTATATCTTCTACATTTTCAACATTATAAATTTCTTTTACTATATCTTTATCATAAACAATTTTAGCACAAATTTTATAATCCCCACTACCATCAGGTCTACCATAAACAAAACTTTCCTTAACTCCTTCAATTTTATTTATAAGTGCCTCTAATTCTTCTGGAAAAATATTTTTTCCATTTTGCAATACTATTACATATTTTTTTCTTCCTGTTATAAAAATATACCCATCTTTATCTATTTTTGCCAAATCACCTGTATGGAACCAACCTTGTTCATCAATAGCTTCCTTTGTAGCTTCTTCATTATTGTAATAACCTAACATTACAGATGGTGCCTTTGCTATTAATTCCCCTATACCATCTTCATTTGGTTCAAATATTTTCACATCAACACTTGGAAATGCCTTTCCTATTGATCCTAATCTTCTATATTTATCATCTTCTGCTGCTATAACTGGTGATGTTTCTGTCAACCCATAACCCTGATATACACAAAATCCTAAATCTATATAACCTTTTTCTATTTCTGGATCTAATGCTGCTCCACCTGCTACCATTAATCTTAAATCTTCACCCAAAGATTGATGTATTTCTTTAAACAATTTTGCTCTAATATCAATTCCTATTTTTCTTAAAGTATTACTAATTTTTATACCTTTTTGTACTTTTTCCCATTTTCCTTGTTTCTTTATAGCCTTTACAACTTGTTTATATATTCCTTCATAAAGAGCAGGCACGGAAATCATGGCTGTTATTTTATATTCTTTTATATTTTCTGCAATATGTCTAATTCCATCGCAAAATGCAATCTTGCACCCTTTTGATATTGGATACAAAAATCCCACTGTTGATTCAAACGTATGATGTAAAGGTAAAAACGATAACATTACATCTTTTTCATGTAACTTAATCACAGATGTTATATCCATTAAATTACTTACTATATTTTTATGTGATAACTTTACAGCTTTTGACATTGATGTTGTTCCAGATGTAAATAACATAATTTGCATTTCTTCTGGATTTATTTTAGCATCTAAAAATTCTCTATTACCTTTTTCTAATAATTCCTTTCCTTCTTTTATAAGCTTTTCCATAGAATAAACATTTTCTTTATTTTCCTTTATATCCATAGAAATATAATAACGCAAATTTGTATTTCCTTTTTCTTGAATTTTAGCCATAACATCATCATATTTTTTTGAATAAAAAATTGCCTCTACCTCTGAACGAATTATTAAACTTTCAATTTCATTTTCTGGTAATGCTTTATCCAAAGGCACAACTACACCAGTTCCAGTAACTATTGCTAAATATGCTACACCCCATTCATATCGATTCTCTCCAATTACTGCTATACGTTTACCCTTTAGCCCCATCTCTATCAATTTTGTACCTAATTCATTTATTTGATCTCTAAATTCTTTATGAGTAATTGTTTTAAACTCACCTTTTTTATCAGTTTTTAACATATATGCTGGTCTATCACCATACTTCTCACCAGATACCTTTAGCATATCTTTCAAATCTGTAAATTTGTCAAATTCATGTATTGGCTTTCTCATTTTTTATCACATTCCCTTTCTATTTTCCTTTTAATCCCTCAATTACAGTTCTCTCAAACTCTTTATAAATATTTGTAACATCAAAAGTATCTTGATTACGTAATTTATATACTAATGTAGAACATATTAATCCGTAAATTTCAGAGGCCATCGCTTTAGGTTCTCCCTGCTTTATTTCTCCTTTATTTATACCTTCCCTTACTATTTGCTCTATTTGTTCTATATACTCATAAACGTGCATTTGGCATTTTTGATTTCTTGATTCTTTACCATAAAATTGGCTTAATAATATAGTTATTAAATTCTCATATTTTTGAACAATTTTTATTTCTATTAAAACTATTGCCTTAATTTTATCTATATAATTAGTGTATTTTGATGTTTTTATATAAATACTATTTTGTAAAAGTTTTATCCCTTCTTCAATCAAAAAATTAAAAATTTCTTCTTTACTAGAAAAATGATAATATAATGTTCCCTTTGCTACTCCTACTGTCGCAGTAATTTCTTCTATGCTTGTTGCATCATAACCTTTTTCAGCAAATAATTTCATAGAAGTCTCAAAAATTTTTCTTTTGGTCTTATTCATTTTTATCACATTCCTTTCGTAAAACACAAAAATTCACTTTTAAAATAGTATTTTTATTAATTCACACAATTTTTTCTTATTATATCTTTATTTATTAAATATTGCAATACTTTAAGTAAGTTTTGTACTAAGCGTTCAGGTATTTTTGGGGACAGAGCAAAAAAGCACCTATTATTCCATTTCAAATCATTACTTTTTTTTATTTTTTCCTTTACTTTTTAAAAAAGATACTATAAAATAAGTTTATCAAAAAAAATAATGGGAATAATAAAGAAAAAATGGAGGAAAAAACGAATGAAAAGCAAAAATGAATTATCTTATAAAGATTTAAAAATGACATGCAATGAAAATTTATTTAATTTTAATACTACAGAAGAACTAGAAAACATACAAACTGGAATTGGACAAGATAGAGGAATTAAAGCACTAGAATTCGGATTACAAGTAAATGTAAAAGGCTATAACTTATACATTGAAGGACCAAGTGGAGTTGGAAAAACAATGTATACCAAAAATTACCTTGACAAAATTTCAAAGAAAGAAAAAGTTCCAAATGACTGGTGTTACATTTATAATTTTAACAATCCAAACAATCCTATCTCAGTATCTTTGCCTGCCGGACAAGGAAAAGAATTTAGAGACAATATGGATGGATTTATAAAAGAAATTAAAAAAGATATTAAAAAAACATTTAATGCTGACGACTTTGAAAAAGAAAAGGCATCTATAAAACAAAGATTTGAAGAAAAACGCTCTGCTCTTTTAGAAAAGCTAAACAAAGATGCTCTAAAATTTGATTTTCAAGTAAAAGCCTCTCAGAACGGCATTTACATGATGCCTATAGTTGATGGAAAAGTAGTTGAGGAAGAAGAATTTAACAAATTAGAAGACTCTATAAAACAAGAATATGAAAGTAAATCTGCTGTTGTTCAAGAACAAATTATGACAGTTATTGGACAAATTAAAGAAATTGAAAGACAATCAGACAAAAAAATCTCAGAATGGCAATCAAATATCGCACTTTTAACAATCAGTGCACACATAAATTTCTTAAAATCAAAATATAAACGTAACAAAAAAATAAACACATTTTTAAATGATGTTAAACAAGATGTTCTAAAAAATGTATCATACTTTTTAGAAGAAGACAAAATATTAGAAGCTCAAAATCCAAATCAGCCTGGAAATCCTGCAAATAGAGTAACTGATCCTTCACTAAATTATCGTGTAAATTTATTTATTGATAATTCAAATAAAGAAGGTACACCTGTTATAATGGATTCTAACTATTCATATAGTAATATATTTGGTGCATTAGAATATGAAAACTATTATGGAGCATTAAAAACTGATTTTACCATGTTAAAACCAGGATTATTACATCAAGCAAATGGTGGATATATAATTTTCCAAGCAAAAGATTTATTATCAAACCCTGCTTGTTATGAAGCCCTAAAAAAAGCTCTACGTGTTAAAGAGCTTGGTATAGAAGCTGCATCAGAACAACGCTCTTCTATGGTAATGATTTCATTAAGACCTGAACCTATACCATTAGATTTAAAAGTCATTTTAATAGGTAATAGTCAAATTTATCAAACACTTTTAGCAATGGATGCTGACTTCAAAAAACTATTTAAAATTAAAGTTGAATTTGAAGATGATGCACCATTAAATGCTGAAAATGCAAATAAATTAGCAAGAATTATCCATGGTTTCTGTGAACATGACAACCTACCACACTTAGATAAAGGTGCTATGTGTAAATTAATTGAATATGCCTCAAAATTAGCTGGTAGCCATTCAAAAGTCTCTACTAGATTTGATGACTTAATTCAAATTGCCGGTGAAGCTGCTACTTGGGCAAAATTATCAAGATCCAAAGTAGTTACAAGTCAATTTATGGATAAAGCTTTAAAAGAACAAATCAATCGTGTAAAAAAATATGATACAAAATATATGGAAATGATAAAAAATCATTCATTATTAATTGATACAGAAGGCTATAAAGTAGGAACTCTAAACGGATTAACAGTTTTAACAGTTGGAGATTATACTTTTGGTAAACCTGCTAAAATCACTGTAAACACTTATACTGGTAAAAGTGGTATTGTAAATATAGAACGAGAAGTTGACCTATCTGGTTCATCACACTCAAAAGGTGTCTTAATCTTAACTGGATATTTAGGAGAAATGTTTGCACAAGATATTCCATTATGTTTAACTGCAAGTATATGTTTTGAACAATTATACAATGGAGTAGATGGAGATAGTGCTTCAAGTACAGAATTATATGGTTTATTATCTAGTCTCTCTGGTATACCAATTAACCAAGCAATTGCAGTAACAGGTTCTGTAAATCAAAAAGGTCAAATACAACCTATTGGTGGAGTCAATGAAAAAATCGAAGGATATTTCCAAATTTGTAAAATGCGTGGATTAGATGGTTCACATGGAGTTATGATTCCTATTCAAAATGTAGATAATTTACAATTATCTGATGATATTATAGAAGCTGTCAAAAATGGTGAATTCCATATTTACTCTATTTCTACAATTGAAGAAGGAATAGAAGTTTTAACTGGAGTACCAGCTGGTAAAAAAGACAAAAATGGTCACTTCCCTTCTGGTACAGTAAATGACCTTGTTTACAAAAAATTAAAAAATTATGCAGAAGTCGTTAGTGGCTCTAATAAATTTTAACCTTAAATATTTTTAAGAGTGTAAAAAACAATAAATTTCACACTCGAACAAAGACGCGGACATTAAAATTTTCTAAATAATACAAATGTTATTAATGTCTAAATAAGTGCAAATACTATTAATGTCCGCTTTTGTTCTATTAGAAAATTAAAATATATTTTTCAAATTCATCCTTGTTTTATCTTCAATATGTTTCAAAACAAAAACACTTTTTTCCAATTCACTAACAGCATCTGATTCTTCTTCTGTTTCAATATAGCTTTTAAGCCCAATTAAATTTGTATCAACTTTTTCCAACTCATCATGCTCTATATAATAAGCCAATTTTTCAAAACTATTTCTCCATTCTGTCTGTAAAGTCATAAAATCCTCTTTAGCCTTATTCCAATCTATATCATCTTTTGAATCAACTAACAATTCTTGCTTCAATTCCTCCAATTTAGAAGTAGTCTTTCTTACAGAATCATGAGTATAATTTTGAGTCAATATATTTCCAAAAACAACTACTACAATTATAATTATAGAAAAAACTATTTCCTTATACAAAAAAATCACTACCCTTTCTCTTTTTCTTGGCAAAAAATTTGTCCTTTAGCATCAATTGTAACAACTAAAGCCTCTTCTGGCCTTATATTAAATTTTTCAACCTGCTTTTTCAACCATTGATAATTTTTTCCTAATTTTTTCAAATTTTCATCCATAATTTTTCCATCAACAACCAAATCATAAGAAATCCCCTCATAATCTGGAACAATATTAAAATCTTCTGGAATTGTATTTCTTTTTTCTGGTTTCTGAATAACTGTAATATTTCCACTTGTCTCTAATATTGCATATTCAACATCACACAAATTAACAACATTATTTCCCCTTAACCTTTCTTCCAGCTCATTAATTGTAAATCTCTCCTTTTTTAACGCCTTTTCATCAATTTTACCTCTATATATTAATATTCTTGGTTTTCCACAAATTATCTCTCTTGCTTTTATACTCTTTAAATTCACAACAGATATTACTAAATGCATTACTAATAATCCCAATATTGGTATTATACCATTTGATATTGGTACACCCGTATCTGTCATTGGTATAGAAGCTAAATCTGCAATCATTATTGATATAGCCAATTCAAATGGCTGTAATTGCCCTATTTCCCTTTTTCCCATTAATCTCATAACTATTAAAACAATTATATATAAAAGAATCGCTCTAAAAAAAGTAACTAACAACTTTAATCTTCCTTTCTATATCATTTATCAAATTTATTTTTTATCATTTTTTAATTTTCATTTTCTATTTCAAACTAAAATTTTCATTTTACAATTTACTATTTTCTATTTCATTTAATAATACTTATCAATTTTATTTTTTTCAAATTTTTTCTTTTTATTCACAAAAAAATATTATTATTTTTAATTTTTTGTATAAAAAAAAATTTTTTGCCCATAATAAAATTGTAACCTAAAAAAAATTGTACAAAAAGTTATGTCTTTATAAGCATAAATATCAATTCTAATTTTTAGGTAAGGAGGTTCACCATGTCAAACACAGAATCAAATACAAAAAGTAATAGTTCTACAGTCTGGCAAATAGTTGGAAGATTAATTGGAGCAGCTGTTGTTTTAGCAATCACAGCTTTCTTTACTCCTGGATTTTCTATAAACAACATTTGGACATTAATCATAGCTGCTGTTGTTCTAACAGTTTTAGACTATTTAGTAACCAAATTTACTGGTTTACATGCCAGTCCATTTGGTAAAGGCTTTGTAGGATTTGCACTAGCTGCTATTACTTTGTATGTAACACAATTCTTTGTTGCTGGATATACTATTTCATGGATTGCCGCTATTATAGGTGCTTTAATTTATGGTGTAGTTGATTATTTCTTACCTGGCAACCAAGAAATGTAGTACAAAAAAGATTCAAACTATAATAAATTAGCTTGAATCTTTTTATATTTTATACTTTATGTACTATATTATTTTCATCCTTATAAATACTATCTTCAGGAACAACACCTCTAACAGAAGAAAGCGGATATATATTGGTATTTTTTCCTATAACAGTTCCTGGATTCAAAACACTTCCACAACCTATTTCAACAAAATCACCAAGCATTGCTCCAACTTTTTTCCTATTTGTTTCAATCATTTCCCCAGTAACATTATTTTTTATAATAACCAATTTTTTATCTGATTTTACATTTGAAGTTATTGAACCTGCACCCATGTGTGCCTTATACCCCAAAATAGAATCACCAACATAATTGTAATGTGGTACTTGCACATTATCAAACAAAATTACATTTTTCAATTCTGTAGAATTACCCACTACAACATTTTTTCCAACTATTGCATTTCCTCTAATAAAAGCACAATGCCTAATTTCAGCATTATCACAAATAATTGCAGGGCCTTTAATGTATGCCGTTTCAGCTATATTTGCTGTTTTAGAAATCCACACATTTTCCCCTTTTACAATATAATCTTCTTTTGGCAATTTATTTCCAAATTCTACTATAAAATCACCAATATTTTTTAATGCTTCCCATGGATATGTATATCTTGTCAAAAGTGGCTCAGCTATTGTATTTTCCAATGCATATAAATTCTGAATTTTACATTCTTCCATATTCATCTTTAATCACATTCCTTTTAAATAATTATCATTCAAAATTATAATCCTAGATTTTCTTTAAATTTATTATTGCATTTTTATATTCACTATAATTTTTACATTCAATAATATTTTATTTTTCAGCCTTTTGTCTAAAATTCCAATATTTTTCATACAACTCTTTTGCCGTTTTAGGACTATCAACTCCTTCTTTATTCTTAACTGGAGCAAAGTCCTCTTCTCTTTTTCCCCTTAAAATTGCTATATCATCAAAAAAAGTAAAAGCATCAAAAATAAAAGCCTCAAATTTATAACAATTCTTTTCACTAGGAATTATTTCTTTTCCATTTTCATCTAAATAAGAATTCTTTTTAATTGCACTATGATATATTAATGGTTGTTTACTAATATCTTCAATAGCATCTATTGTAAACAAATTGCACATAACGTGTGACTCACCATATCTCAACTCACCATCATCATCAATCTCTTCTGCCATTTTTTCAGGCAATTCTGAATATTCAATAACCTTAGGATGCCCATTCATCTTACAAAAAACCCCTACTTTTTCCTCTGGGTTAGCCTTTACAATTGATTTTGATGCGATTTGCACTCCCTTATCTATAGCAAATCCTAACAAAATAGTATCAACCATTTTTAATAATACATTGTCAACACTACCTATAAATACCCATTCTATGCCTCTCTCTTTCATATCTGCCAAAGCTCCTGACAATCTTAAAGATGCAAATGTTCCACCATTTCCATCAGATGCCAATTTTACTAATTTATTTTTCCCTATTAATAATTTTCCATCTAAACTAACTAAAGGTAATTCACCTTGCATAAATAAAGTTACATAGTTTTTATCATATCCAAAATAATTATTTTTTTCTAAAAATTGATAAGTTTCATCATGATTTTCTTTACTAGTCATTATATACCATGGTATAGTTGTTTGATATTTTTTATTTGCTTCTTTTAAATTATCAACTAATATCTCAAAAAGATATTTTCCTTTTCCATAAACATCTAATTTAAAAGTTCCTTTTGGTCCTGGGTGTTCTAGCCTACTACCTTGCCCTCCAGCCATTGTAACAACTGCATATTTTCCTGTTGCAACAACTGCACCACCTATATCTGATAACTGTTGTTTTTGACTATTACTCATTTTTTGTTTATCTATATAATCTATTTTTTCTATTTTGTTTTCTTTTATTTCTATAATCTTTTTTGCATTTTCATACAATTCTGTTAATTGATGAAAATCTATTTTTAAAATCTGTTCTTCTAATTCTTCTTTTTCTTTTTCATTCAAATTTTCCATATATTTTATAATATGTTCTTGGTTATATTCTTTCAATATTAATACAACTTCTTGCAATTTATCCATATTATATCACAATCCTTCCTAAGGCCTTATAGTATTAAAACTATTTTCTTTACTCTATCTTATTCTATACTTTTCTATTTGTTTACTTTTACATTTCAAAAATTTGCATTAATTTTATCATACTTCTATCATATTTGCAAATTTTTTTTCAAACTTGTCATATCCAACAAATAAAATCAATATAAATGAAGTAAAGTAATTTTGTACAAACATTTTCTTATGAAATTGAAGGAGGTATATAGATGGAAAATACAAGATTGTATCAAGACATCGCAAAAAGGACCGATGGGGATATATATGTTGGGGTGGTTGGTCCTGTAAGAACTGGTAAATCCACATTTATAAAAAACTTTATGGACTTATTAGTAATTCCTAACATTGATAACGAGTATAAAAAAGAAAGAGCAAAAGATGAATTGCCACAAAGTGCCGGCGGAAAAACCATTATGACCACAGAACCAAAATTCGTACCAAATGAAGCAATAGAAATCACATTAGATAATAATCTAAAATTTAAAACAAGACTAGTCGATTGTGTTGGCTATTTAGTAGATAATGCTATTGGATACTTAGAAGACGACATGCCAAGAATGGTAAAAACACCTTGGTCAGAAGAAGAAATACCATTTGAAAAAGCCGCAGAAATAGGAACCCAAAAAGTCATTGAAGAACACTCAACAATCGGAATTTTAGTCACAACAGATGGAACTATTACAGACATTCCACGTGAAGATTATATAAAAGCAGAAGAACGAGTTGTCAGTGAATTAAAAGCTCTTAACAAACCATTTGTTATTGTACTAAACTCTTATGATCCAAACGATTCAAAAACAAAAGAATTAGCCACAGTTTTAGCAAATAAATATAAATGCAGTGTAATACCTATGAATTGCTCAAACTTACAAATAGAAGATATAAACACTATTTTTTCTAAAGTATTATACGAATTTCCTGTTGAAAGAATTGCCATTAAATTTCCAAAATGGATAGATGGTTTAGATTTCAATCATTCATTAAAATCTGAATTAATAAATGAAATAAAAGATGCATTTTCTGATATTAAAGTTTTACGCGATGTTTCATCTTGCACTCAAAGAATCTCAAAAACAAATATTATCGAAAACACAACAGTTCAAAACATTCAGCTTGGTTCAGGATTTGTAAATATAAAAATAGAATTAAAGGAAAATTTATTTTACTCTGTACTTTCTGAAATTACTGGAGTTGAAGTTCAAAATGAAGGAGATTTATTTGGAATTATACGTGAACTTTCTTCTACAAAAAAACGCTATGATAAAATTGCTTACGCATTAGATGAAGTTGATAGAAAAGGTTATGGTATAGTCACACCTTCTATTGACGAACTTGAACTAGAAGAACCAGAAATGGTTAAACAAGGATCTAGATTTGGCGTTAAATTACGTGCTAATGCACCTTCTATCCATATGATAAAAACTAATGTAACAACTGAAGTTTCACCAATTGTTGGTTCTGAAAAACAATCTGAAGAATTAGTAAATTACTTACTTTCCGAGTTTGAAAGTGATCCTAAAAAAATCTGGGAATCAAATATTTTTGGCAAAAGTCTTCATGAACTTGTAAATGAAGGTTTACAAGCAAAACTTTCAAAAATGCCTGAAGACGCTCAACTTAAGCTTCAAGAAACTTTAGAACGTATTGTAAATGAAGGTTCTGGAGGATTAATTTGCATAATTCTTTAAAAAAAGCAATCTTAACCACGTGTAAAACACGTGGTTTATTAATCATTTTACTCTTTTAAATTTTTCCTTCTAAGTTGTCCACAAGCAGCATCAATATCAGAGCCCAGTTCTCTCCTAATTGTAGCAACAATGCCATGATCATTTAAATAATCTCTAAACTTCATAATATTTTCATTTGTAGACTTGCTATATTGACCATTTTCAATCTTATTAATAGGAATCAAATTAACATGGCATAACATACCCTTTAGCAATTTAACTAACTCCTTAGCATCATCCAAATTATCATTACTATCTTTAGCCAAAGCATACTCAAAAGAAATACGACGATTAGTCTTTGCAATATAATCTTTACAAGCCTGAATCAATTCTTCTATCGGATAAGCATTATTTACAGGCATCATTCCACTTCTCTTTTCATTATTTGTAGCATGTAAAGAAATAGACAAAGTACACTGAATATTCTCATCTGCCAATTGATAAATTTTAGGAACCAACCCACTTGTTGAAACACTAATATGACGAGCCCCAATATTAAGACCTTTAGGGTTATTAATAATATGTATAGCATTAACAACATTATCATAGTTATCCAAAGGCTCACCAATTCCCATAAAAACAACATTTGAAATACGAATATTTTGATCCTGTTCAACAGCAATTATTTGTTCAACAATCTCCCCACTAGTCAAACTTCTAATAAAATTTATACCAGTAGACGCACAAAATTTACAACCCATTTTACAACCTATTTGTGAAGAAACACAAATACTATAACCGTGGTGATAACTCATTAGCACAGTTTCTATAGCATTTCCATCCAGTACATCAAATAAATACTTTATCGTACCATCTTTAGACTCCTGTTTTTTTAATATATTATAATTGCAAATAGTATAATTTTGTTTTAATTTATTTCTAAGATCCAAAGACAAATTTGTCATTTCATCAAAACTTCTAACCTTCTCTTGATATAGCCACTTAAAAATTTGCTCTGCTCTAAAAGTCTTTTCATCCATACTCTGTAACTCTTTTTTCAACTCTTCCAAATTATAATCCTTAATATTTTTCATATCTAAACCCCTTTATCTAAAAAATTTTAAATGCCATTTGACGCAGCCAAAATTGTAATTATTTCTTCTCTCTTTTTGGTTGGAAAAGAATTAAATTTTGGCAAGGAAAACAAATTTAAAATTTATGAGGCGTACAAAGGTACGTTGATTAAATTTTAAATGCCGTTTGACGCAGCCAAAATTGTAATTATTTTTCAACCAAGGTGGAACTTTCTAACCAAAACATCCTTAGTATCCCTCGCACACAAACAAATAGTAACCAAAAAATTCACCGCCGAAACCCCAGTAGCCACAAAACACAACACGCCAAAATCAACCAAGCCATTCAAAACAAAATAAAGAGGCAACAAACTCAAGCCACAAACCACAAGTTGAAAAACAGCATATCTAATAAACTTCTTATGACTAACCACAGTCAAAACAAACATAGTAACATTAGCAACAATCAAAACAATAGGAATAGCAAAACTCATAGCCCAGCCTCTATTGCCAGTCTTATAATCAATATAAGAAGTCAAAAAAGAAATCGCAAAAGTTTCCAAAAGCACATAACCAGCAATATTAGTATTATGATTAATAGCATAAAACACATTAACCCAAACATACAAAATACCAGCATTAGCCAAACCAGCCCAATGCACATCAGGAGTAGTAAAATGATTAATCAACACAAGAATACCACCAACTGCAACTGAAAATAATATTGCAATAACAATCATAAAATCTGACTTCTTACTACTTAATTTTTGAGGATACAACATCTAAAACACCATTACTTTCTATACATATATTAATTCCCCTACTTTTAAGGAATCTGTAAAATTCTTTTTCAATATCACAATTATTCAAAATTGAAGTAAAAGTAAAAACAATTTCATTTTCAAAAGAACAAGCCGAACACTTTATTTTCTCAACAGGATCTGGAGACATCAACATCAAAAAGTGTTCAATATATTTTTGATACTTACCAATAATACCAATTCTACCAATATTAGAAAATGTCATTGTAGTATACTTTCTAATCTGAGAATAACTTAATCTAACTATAGGTTTTTTAAGAACCAATGGAATTGACTTAATAAAAGGATTTGTTCCAAGTCTAACATTTGTAGAAACTGTTTTTTGAATTTCCTCCTGTGTAAGTTTAATCTTAAAATCATTTTTCACAAAAGACAAAATCTTATCAAAACTCAAAATTCCATTTTCAAGCATAATCTCCTGATTTGCAGATACCGTAATATAAGAAAAGAAATTGCTAATTGTTTTTGAAGAAAAATATCTTTTCAAATTAACAGGCACACAAATCTTTATAGGATTTTTTAACTTCATTCCCTTTCCAGCACCTAAATTTTCAACATTTTTTTCACTATCACTCTTTTTACTATTCATAAAATTAGCCGTATAAACACAATAAATCAAAACAGCTGTTAAATATTGAGTAACTGTACAATCATATTTTTTCGTTTCTGTTTTTAACATCTTCAAATCAATTATTTCATGAACAACAGAAACTGCACCCAAACTTATTTTTCTACCTTTCAAGCAATATGCTTTTTGGGTAGAACGCTTGTCCTTAGCTTTTTTATCATAATTTGCAATATATCCATCTTCCATTGTATATTCAGCTTTTCTATATCTTCTTTGTTCTTCCTTAAAATCATCAGGATGTGCCAGCTCCAAATAATTATATACAATTTCTCTAAAAAACACACTTCCATTATTCCCATCAGTCAAAGTATGAAAAATATCTATATTAATTTTTTTATCAAAATATGTAACTTTAAACAAATATCCATTATTAGTTTTAGGATTTATATATTTACATGGATATTCCTTCTCAATTTCAATTATTGGTTCCTTTATATTATGTTCCAAATAATTCCAGAAAAAACCATCCTTTAATCTAACCTTAAATGATTTATATTTTTCCAAAGCTATTTTTACTGCCTTATCCAATATTTCTGGATTTATTTTTTCCTTCAATACCACAGATAACCTAAAAACATTACTATATTTTTTCCCTGTAGATATTGGAAATATTTTAGCAGAATTATCCAATTTTCTCCATTCTAAAGTTTCTCTTTTTTTATACTTCATTTTTTATCACTTTTCCTCTCTTTAGACAAATTCCTCCCACACAATATTAGCCAAATCCAAACCCTTTCTAGTCAATCTAATTTGATTCAAATCCACTTCAAGCAATCCCTGTTCAACTAATTTTTGAATTTCTTTTCTAAACAAAAAAATAGGATTTTTTCCAAATTTATTTTTAAAAGCATCTATTCCTACTCCATCAATCTTTCTCAAACCTAACATCATAAACTCTTTTTCTTGCTCTTCTATATTTTGAACTTCATCTATAATTTTAATATTTTCAAAACCTTCAGACAAATACTTGTGCAAACTATCTGTATTAGAAAACCTTTTCATATCAAAATACGAATGAGCAGCAACACCAAAACCTAAATATTCTTTCTGTTCCCAACAATTTGTATTATGAATAGCTTGTTTACCAGGCAATGAAAAATTAGATATTTCATAATGTTTATATCCCTTTTGTTCCAAAATATTTTTTACATAAGCATATTGATTTCTTTCTTCTTCATCTAATGGTAAATCAAATTTTTCTTCATTTACCCATTTTTCCATTAATGTATTTGGCTCAACAATTAATGAATACACTGAAATATGTTGTGGCATTGGATTCAAACTCGTTATTTTATCAATACTTTCTTTTATATCTCCTATTGTTTGGTTTGGCAAACCTATCATTAAATCAACATTTATATTTTTAAAGCCTGTATTTACTGCCATTTCATAAGTTTTCAAAAACTCTTGATATGTATGTATTCTTCCTATTAACCTTAATAAATTATCATTTGTTGACTGCAATCCTATACTTAATCTATTAATTCCCGCTTCTATATAATCATTCAACTTTTGCTGTGTAACAGTACCAGGATTAACCTCTATTGTAATTTCCTGTACAAAACTATTTTTTTTCAATTCTTTAATCTTAAAAACAATTTTTTTAATTAATTCACTATCAATAGCTGAAGGTGTACCACCACCAATATATATAGATGTAATATTGCACTTACCAATTATTTTCTTAGAATTATCCATTTCTTCCAACATCTTATCAACATACGTCTTTTGCATTTCTAATTTATTTGGATATGAAATAAAATCACAATAAGCACATTTTTTTATACAAAACGGTATATGCACATATATTCCTAACTCTCTCTCCATCAAAATTACATTCCTTTCTAGCATCATTTTAAACAAATATAACTAGCATATAAATATTACTTTTAAGAAAAACTAGCAATCTCCATAATTTTCTTTAAACGATAATTAATTCCAGATTTTCCTATTGGATTTTTCAATTTTTTTCCAAGTTCTACTAATGACATATTAGGATATTCCAAACGCAATAAAGCAACTTCTTTTAATCCATCATCTAATCTATTAAAATTTCCTGTCTCTTGCAATTTTTTAATTGCATTTATTTGTTCAATAGAAGCATTTAAAGTCTTATTCAAATTTGCTGTTTCACAATTTACAATTCTATTTACTTTTCCCCTCATTTCTTTTTGTATACGCACATCTTCAAACTTTAACATTGCCCTATTAGCTCCTATAAGGGCTAAAAAATTTGATATTGACTCCGCTTCTTTTAGATATATTGATGTCTTATTTTCTATATCTAATTCCTTTGGGAATATTTTAAAATCATTTTGCAACATCTCTTTTATATATTTAGTATTCTCCCTTATTGAAAAAACAATTTCCAAATGATAATTACTTTCTGGATTATTTACTGAACCAGCACCCAAAAAAGCTCCTCTTATCATTGCTTTTTCATTTTCAACTTCAACCTTTTTACTTTCTTGAATATCATTCTCACACTTAATATCTGTGTATGATATATTAGTCTTAGTATTAGAAACAGATTCCAACAAAAAAGGAATTTCTTTTATTTTAAATTGTATAACAAACATATTACCTTCAACATCTATTTGATGATTTATATTCAAATTTGACAATAATTTTGAATATCTATTTATATTATATTCACTTTCTGTTGCATATCTTAAAATTTTATTTTTCTGTATTATTGCATGATTAGTTATCAAATATCCTATCAATTCATATTTTACTAATTCTTTATTAGCTAATGTATTTAATTTACTCAACTCTTCTTTCAACTCAGACGAAAAAGACAATTAACTTCCTCCTTTCTAAACTAATCTCTAAAATTTACATACTTTTTTTATACCTTTTATTTTTTAACTATTTATGAAAGTTAACTTTTCAATTTTGCTATAACTATTCTATCATTACCATATAAATCTTTCTTAGAATATATATCAATATATCTATTTTCACATTTTAATAAATCCTGTACATCTTCTTTTTGGTCATACCCTATCTCAAAACACAAATATCCATGTTGTTTCAAATGTTTAGGAGCCTCACTTATTATTCTTTTATAAAAATCTAACCCATCATCTCCACCATCTAAAGCTATTAATGGTTCATTTTGTACCTGTTTATCTAATGTATTAATTATATTTTTCCTTATATACGGTGGATTAGAAACTATAATGTTATATTTTTTATCTTCCAAATTTTCAAATAAATTCGACTCTATTACATTAACACACTCTATTACTCCATTATTTTTAGCATTTTTCTGTACAATATCCAAAGCCTTTTTACTTATATCAACAGCATCTATTATACTTTCCTTTACATATTTAGCTATTGATATTGCTATAGAACCACTACCTGTACACATATCTAATACTTTTAATTCTTTAGTATCTTTTTTATCTCCAAATATTTGTGTGTTATTATTTTCTCTTTCTATATCTGACCTTAAATATTTCTTGTCAAACATTTTCAAAATTCTGATAACTTCTTCAACTAAAATTTCTGTATCCTGCCTTGGTATCAAAACATTTTCATCAACATAAAAATCAATTCCCATAAATTCCTTTTTATTTATCAAATACTCAATAGGTATATGTTGAATTGCCTTTTCAATCTTACAAAAATATTTATTTTCTTGCTCATCATTCAAATTCATTTCATCATTTGCTATTATATATTGTCTTGACTTTTCTAATATATTCTCTAATAACATTCTCGCTTTTAGATGTGGTTCCTCTATTTCATTTTTATTCAGTTCTTCTATTCCTCTTTTTATTGCTTCTTTTATTGTCATTTTTCCACTTTCTTTCTTCTTGTTGTTTTTACTTTTTCTTCAAATTCTCAACTTTTGCTTTATATATTTTACTATAAATTAAAAGAAATAGCAATCCCTTGCCATTTCTTTATATGAATATTCTATGATAAGGTCACCATGCCATTTCTTTATTTCTCATATTTTTCCTATTCATAATCAATTTACTATTACATATATCAAAATACCTATTGTCTGAATAACAAACAAATTTAAAATATTCGAAGTCAATAAATTATTTGTAGCCTCAACAACCCCTAAAATATCATCACTATTTTGATTTTTATAATGTTTTTGTGCCTCAAAAAAAGTTATAAGCTCAGGAATACTAGTTGCAAACCCTAACAAAACACCAATAATTGTTTCTGAAACATTAAACAAACTAGCCAAATTCTCTAAGGTTTCACCAAGCAAATCACCAACAACAAACAGCAAAATTCCAGTAACAATTAAAATAACTACATATAGCAAAGTCTTTCTAGTATTTCCAGCCTCTCTTTCCCCCTCCTTCTGTATTTTTTTCTCTAATTCTCTATCCTGTAGTGATAAATATAACTTATGCACATTACTATTTATATAAATAAACAAAATATACAGTAATACAAATATTGGAACAATTTTTATATTTAGTTCGATATTTAACCACATTAATAATAAAGGAATAGTTATTGTAAGTAACACTAAAATTATATCAATTTTTATGGCTTTATTCTCAAAAGCCTTTCTATTTTTATTTAACAAAATTGAACCAATATACTGTACCAAATTTATAATATTTGAACTTAATATATTATAAATACTTGCACTAGTTAAACCTCTTATACTTGAGGCAGAAATTGTCAAAAGTTCAGGTACAGAAGTAGCATATCCAGCTATATCTCCAACCGTTTTAGGTTTCAAATTCAAATTTTCTGCCAAATTTCTCAAAGTCCTAACCAAAATATATTTTGATATTAAAACTATCACCCCAGAATAAATAACAAACTTTACAAACTCATAAAACAAAAAAATCACCACTTTCCTTTTACTTTCAAAAATCATTACATATTTTTATTCTCTCAATCCCAAAAAAATTATCATTTATTTTTGCTCGTACAACACACAAAAATAAAATCTTTTAATATATTTATATCTATTTTCATCAAATTACATCAACAGGTTTCTTTTTTTATTTTACCCAATTTGTTGCCATTTATTAGAAAATGTTGTATAATTAGGCTATTCAAATTATTATAAGGAGGTTTTAAATAATGGATACAGTAAAAATAGGAAAAGTTTACCGCCATTTTAAAGGAAATTATTATTTTGTAGAAGACATTGCTTATGACTCGGAAACACAAGAAAGAATGGTTGTTTATAAACCTCTATATGACAGAGAAGACGGTCGTTCACTTTGGATAAGACCTGAAAAAATGTTTTTAGAACAAATACCAGAAAGACCTGACAATATAACTGGTCAAAAATCACGTTTTGAGCTAGTTAATGATTTTGATACACAAAAAAGAAAGGAAGAAATATATGATAGACATTAAATTTTTAAGAGAAAACCCTGATATTGTAAAAGAAAATATTAAAAACAAATTTCAAGAACAAAAATTAGTATTAGTTGATGAAGTTATAGAATTAGACAAAAAAAATAGAGAAGTAAAATTAAATGGGGACAATTTAAGATCAGAAAGAAAAAATTTAAGTGCACAAATAGGTGGACTTATGAAAAATGGTCAAAAAGAAGAAGCAGAAAAAATTAAGCAACAAGTTCAAAAAATCAATGAAGAACTTGATAAAAATGAAAAATTAGAAACAGAATACACTGAGCAAATAAAAGAAAAAATGATGAAAATCCCTAATATTATGGATGCCAGTGTTCCTATTGGAAAAGACGACTCTGAAAATGTAGAGGTACAAAGATTTGGTGAACCTAAAGTACCAGACTATGAAATTCCACATCACGCAGATATTATAAATCGTTTTAACGGACTAGACAAAGAAAGTGCTGGACGAACAAGCGGTATGGGATTTTATTACCTAATTGGAGACATAGCTAGACTACATGAAGCAATGCTTGCCTATGCAAGAGACTATATGATTAATAATGGCTTTACTTATTGCATTCCACCATTCATGATTCGTTCTGATGTTGTAAATGGTGTTATGAGTTTTGAAGAGATGGATGCAATGATGTATAAAATTGAAGGAGAAGATTTATTTTTAATTGGTACATCTGAACACTCAATGATAGGTAAATTTAAAGACCAAATCATCAAAAAATCAGACTTACCAATCACAATGACATCTTACTCACCTTGTTTCAGAAAAGAAATAGGTTCACATGGACTAGAAGAAAGAGGTTTATATCGTGTACATCAATTCGAAAAACAAGAAATGATTGTCCTTTGTGAACCAGAAGAATCTATGAATTGGTACAACAAAATGTGGAAATTAAGTGTTGACTTATTCAGAAATTTCAATGTACCTGTAAGACAACTTGACTGTTGCTCAGGAGACTTAGCAGACTTAAAAGTAAAATCTTGTGACATAGAAGCATGGAGTCCAAGACAACAAAAATATTTTGAAGTTTGCAGTTGTTCTACCTTAGGTGATGCCCAAGCTAGACGTTTAGGAATTAGAGCTAAAGGAGAAAATGGAACTTATTTTGTACATACACTAAACAACACAGTTGTTGCAACTCCTAGAGGTCTAATTGCAGTTATTGAAAACAACTACAATGAAGATGGTAGTATCACTATTCCAGAAGTCCTAAGACCTTATATGGGTGGAATAGAAAAAATAACACCAAAAAATTAATATAACCAAATTATAACACTAAAATCAAATAGAATAAATCTAAAAAAATTACTAATATAAAGTCTTTTGTGCACATAGCAAAAGACTTTTATATTAAATGAAAGGAATAAAATATATGATTATAAAAGATCCAAAATTCGAAATATCTGCTGTTAGTCCAAAACAATATCCAAAAAATAACTTACCAGAAATCGTACTAGTAGGAAAATCAAATGTAGGAAAATCAAGTTTTATAAACACTATGATTAACAGAAAAAAACTAGCAAGAACAAGTAGTGAACCAGGAAAAACACGTCAAATAAATTTTTATAATATGGACAACCTATTTTACTTTGTTGATCTTCCAGGTTATGGCTACAGCAAAATGTCAAAAAAAGAACAAGAACAAGTAGGTAATTTTATAGAATACTATTTACAACATCGTGAACAAATCACATTAGTTATTTTTCTAGTAGACATTAGACATTCACCAACAGCTAATGATAAATTAATGTATGACTACATTATTCGTGCAGGTTTACCTTGCCTAATCTTAGCAAATAAAGCTGACAAAATTGCAATAACAAAAGTAGACACTGAAGTAAAAAAAATCCAACAATTTCTAAATCCTATGCTAGATATTACCACTCTACCATTTTCATCTGAAAGAAAAAACTATAGTGAAGCAGTCTGGGACTTTTTAGAAAATTTCAACTCTTAAAATAATATAAATCCAAAAAAAGAACATTATAAAATATTAATTTTACAATGTTCTTTTTTCTATTCTAGGAAAGTTCTCCGAACTTCCTAGAATAGAAAATATAATAATGCACAGAAATTTGCTTTGCAAATTTCGCGCGAGAACAAAGACGCGGACTTTAAAATGTTCTAATAAGTGCCAATGTTTTTAATGTCCGCTTTTGTTCTTATCTATCTACAACAATGATGTTTTTTATTTTTCTTACAAATCAATAATATAATTGTTAAAATCAAAAATAATCCCAAGACAACTGCTAATACTATAATTGCTGCTAAAGCCGCTAAAAATGTTCCTGCTAATGATGCTCCCAATATTATTCCAATTACAGTTGTAAATGCTGCAAGCAATATTGTTGCAATTATTCCTAAGCAATTTTTCTTATTTTCTTCTTTATATTCACAACCATGTCTTGTATTATCATAACAACATACTTTTTCTTGTGGCTCCATACAAAGTCACCTCCTACATAGTATTAAATAAATACTATTAGTATATCTTATGAAAATTTTGTCAATTTGTTACCCTTTTTGTAATCATTTTCAAAGCCTTTTGTCTCTCTAAAACTATCAGATGCCCACAACCTTGACATTTTAATTTAAAATCAACACCAACTCTTGTAATTTCCCACAATTTACTCCCACAAGGATGTTGTTTCTTAGTTCTTACAATATCACCAATCTCATACTCCATAATATCATCCTTTTATATTTAATTTCTTTTACTCTTACCAAAAACATTCTAACTAAATACATCAAAACTAAAAACATAGCCTTATTTATTTCAAATTTTCCTTTGCTATTTCAAAACGAGATTCAATTACATCTTTGCCCAAAACCTGCATAATTTCATACATATCTGGTGTATTTGTTCTTTTAGTCAAAGCCACTCTCAACACTGTACTAACATCACCAACATGAGCTTTATATACACCTGGATTTGCTTTAAACTCTTTCACTTCTTTTGCATAACCCATTTCTCCAGCAAGTTCTTTTATTTTATCAAACCAAGTTTGTTTATCATCTTCAAAATTATAATATTTAGAAACATATAAGTCTAATATTCTTCTAATATCATCTTTATCATTTATAACTTGATATTGATATTCACTATTATCTTTCTCAAATAATTCATCATACATATAAGAAATATTTTCTTTAACATCTGACCATTTTGAAATATCTTTTCTTGGTTTTTTATTACCTCTTTCTATTCCAAATACTTTCAAAGAATACTCTTTTTGATTTTCTAATAAATTTGCTAATTCCTCATCTTGCTTCTTAGCCCAATCTAAAGAACTACTATAAACATCATCTGCTGACATCTTTGATATTACTATTTTTGACACATCTAAAAGTTTTACCATATCAAATAAAGCTCCACTAACACTCATCTTATTTAATTGTAAATCAAATTCTTCTATTTTTTTATCCGGATTAGCTCTTCTCCAGTTTTCAAATGTAGAATTAGCAATATTTAACAAATATTCTTTTACTGCTTCTTTAGGAATACCTTGTTCAGCATAATAACTAACTGCTGCTTCTGGATCTTTCCTTTTACTTAATTTACGTTTATTTCCATCTTCATTTTTCATTATTGGTGCAATATGTGCATACTTAGGAGCTTTAAATCCTAAAACTTGGAATAATTGTAAATGTAATGGTACAGATGATAGCCATTCATCACCTCTTATTACATGAGTTGTATGCATTAAATGATCATCAACAGCATGAGCAAAATGATATGTTGGTAACCCATCTGCTTTTATTATTACTACATCTTGGTCATTTTCAGGAAATTCTACATTACCTTTTATTACATCTTTATGTTTTATTTTTCTATCTTCTCTCCCTGGTGATTTTAAACGTATTATACAATCTTCCCCAGCCTCTATTTTTTTCGCCATCTCTTCAACAGTTAGACCTCTACACTTGGCCCATATTCCATAATATCCAGGTCTTATCTTTGCTGCTTCTTGTTTTTCTCTTATTTGATTTAATTCTTCTTGTGAACAAAAACATGGATATGCTTTACCTTGTTCTATTAAATATTTTGCATAAGCCTGATATATTTCTTTCCTCAAACTTTGTTTATATGGTCCATACTCTCCTTTTTCTTCTGTTTCTGATGTCATCCCTTCATCTGGTTCTATATCAAAATCTTTTAATGACTCAACAATTCCTTTTATTCCATTTTCTACTTCTCTTTTTTGATCTGTATCTTCTATTCTTAAGAAAAATACTCCTTGTGTTTGTTCAGCTAATTTCTTTGCTATTAGTCCTTGATATAATCCACCTATATGCATTACTCCTGTTGGACTTGGAGCAAATCTAGTTACTATTGCTCCCTCTTCTAATTTTCTTTCTGGATATTTTTCTTCATAATAACTTATTGGTTTTGCATCTGGAAATATTAAATTTGCTAACTCTTTATAATCCATTTTTACTCCATCCTTTCATAAAAATACTTTTTATTATATTTTCCACTTATTTTCCATTTCATCTAATAATACATTTTTTCTATTGATTATTTTTCTAACCCATAGTATAATGTTTTTGTCATTTTAATTCCTCCAATCCTTATAGAAAGGAGGTAACAAACACTAATGAAAAAAATAATTAAACTTTTCGTTAAACTTTATGTTTTAAAAACTATTAAAGATATCTTAAATATGTTTGAATAACACATAAAGTAAAAAATACTAGAGTTTGCAGACTCTAGTATTTTTTGTCATTTTCACATTAATGAAAAAATTATTTAAACTTCTCGTTAGAAATGATATTCATTTAAATTATTTTAAATTTGTATATCTCATTTCTTCTCGTATATTATACTAGAATTTTTACTATTTGTAAACACTTTTATATAATTTTTTATACTATCATCAAAAAAGCTCAACTATTTATTCCTTTCTTTATTTCTCTACACTTCCATAATAATAGGAATAATCATCGGATTTCTCTTAGTTTTCATAAATATATAATCTCTTAAATTTTCTCTAACAGTTGACTTTATAGTTGACCAATCACGAATACCCCTTTGTTCACATTTACTAATCTCATGTCTAACAACTGACTTAACGTCATCCATCAAATTTTCAGACTCTCTAACATAAACAAAACCTCTGGAAATAACATCTGGACCAGCAACAACCTCACCAGAATTAGAATCCATAGTTAAAACAATAACTATCAAACCATCTTGTGACAAATGTTGTCTATCTCTTAAAACTATATTACCAACATCTCCAACACCTAAACCATCAACTAATACTCTGCCACTTGGTACACTACCAGTAAATTTAGCATCATCTTCATCAAGTTCTAATGTCCTACCATTTGACATATAAAAAATATTTTTTGCTTCTATTCCCATATCAGCTGCAGTTTCACCATGAGCTATTAATTGTCTATACTCACCATGCACTGGTATAAAATATTTAGGTTTAGCTAAAGCTAAAATTAATTTTTGCTCTTCTTGGCAAGCATGTCCAGATACATGAACATCTGCCAAAGCACTATAAACAACCTCTGCACCTATCTGCATCAAATCATCAATAACTTTAGATACAAACTTTTCATTTCCTGGAATTGGATTTGCAGATATTATTACCAAATCATTTGGTGTTATTTTTACTTTTCTATGATCACCTGCCGCCATTCTTGTTAAAGCAGACATTGGTTCTCCCTGGCTTCCTGTAGTAATTATAACTAATTGTTCATCATTATATGTGTTTATTTGATCAATATCTATAAACAAATCTTCTGGACAATCTATATATCCCAAAGCTCTTGCTGTAGTTATCATATTTATCATGCTTCTACCACATACAGCAATTTTTCTTCCATATTTTACAGCACTGTTAACAATTTGTTGAACTCTGTGTACATTTGAAGCAAATGTAGCTACAACGATTCTTTTTGTACAATGTATAAATAATTTATCAAAAACTTCTCCTACAGAACTCTCAGACATTGTAAAGCCTTTTCTTTCAGCATTTGTACTATCAGCCATCAAAGCCAATATACCTTTATTCCCTAATTCTGCAATTCTACCAAAATCCATCATTTTTCCATCAATTGGAGTATAATCTACTTTAAAGTCACCTGTATGCAAAACTGTTCCAACTGGTGTAGTTATAGCTAGCATAACTGAATCTGGAATACTATGTGTACTTCTTATAAACTCAACTTTAAATTTCTCTCCTAATAATATTGTTTGACCAGGAGTTACTTCTACTAATTTTGTACTTCTTAATAATTTATGTTCTTCCAATTTATTTTTTATTAAACCAATTGTCAATTTTGTAGCATAAATTGGTACATTAATCTGTCTTAGAAAATAAGGTATACTTCCTATATGATCTTCATGCCCATGTGTTATTACCATTCCTTTTATTTTTTCCTTATTTCTCTCTAAATAAGTAATATCTGGTATTACTAAATCTATCCCTAACATATCATCTTCTGGGAAAGATAAACCACAATCAACTATTACTATCTCATCTTCATATTCAAATACAGTTATATTTTTACCTACTTCATGTAAACCTCCTAATGGAATTATTTTCAACTTTGATTTTTTAAATATCTCTGTATGCTTTTTATTTGATGTAATTGGTAAATTTTCTTCACTTTGTATATTAACCAAACTTGTTGTTTTTTTATTATGTCTAATCATTGACTTTTCTTCTCTTTTTATTGGCAATTTAGTAGTTTTTTCAGTTGTTCTTGTTGTCCTAGTTCTTCTAGTTCTTGCAGTATTTCCTTTACCTTCAACCATTTTTTGTTCTTTTTTTCTTGTTGCACGTCCTCTCCCTTCTGTAGCATTTTTTCTTGTATTTCTTTTTACACTTTCATTTTTTTCTTGTCCGTTTTCATTTTCTCTTGTCATATTTTATCACATTCCTTTCCTAAGATTTTTAAGTTTAAATCCTCATATTTCAACTTTTATCTCTTTTTATTTTTCAATTTCATTAACCTAAAATTTGAACACAAAAAATAACTTTATCAATCAAAATGATATAGCATAACATAAATTCTATTTATCCAAAATTCATCTCTTAAATCCTCATAAATTAAAAACTATAACTTATATTTTATTATTAACTAATTTTTAATATTTTAACATTTTTTTTACATTATAAATATATACAATAAATTATTTTTGATAATATTCTCTCTATTATCATTTCCGCTTCTTTTACAAACATCTTGCCTAACAATTTTAGGTTTAAATAAAATCTCATCTTTTGCCCAATGGCAAACATTGTTAAAATTATACTACATTTAACCATTAATGTCAAGTTCATTTTTTGTTTATGTTTACTTATAATTTGATTTATTACTACATTTATAACCAAACATTTATTTCAACAAAAACAAAAGCGGACATTTATAACATTTTCACTATTTCGAACATTTTTAAGTCTGCGTCTTTGTTCATGCGCGAAAATTTGATATTTTTAAAAAAATGTATATTTTTTTCCACTATTGGAATAATAACAGTAAACATAAATTTTAAAAGAGAAATTTAAATAAATATGAAAGGAATGTGATATATATGAAAGCAACTGGTGTTGTACGAAGAATAGATGATTTAGGAAGAGTTGTAATCCCTAAAGAAATACGTAAAACGTTACGAATCAAAGAAGGTGACCCTTTAGAAATTTTTACAGATAGAGAAGGACAAGTAATTTTAAAAAAATACTCTCCCATAGGAGAACTCTCAGAATTCGCTGCTGGATATGCAGAAACTCTATCAAAAACTACAGGTCATATTGCCTGTATTACTGATAAAGACACTATAATTGCAGTATCTGGAGGATCTAAAAAAGAATTTTTAGAACAAGATATTAGTACTGAATTAGAACGACTTATGGAAGATAAAGAAATATACACAAGTAAAGATAATAGTGATGTTTCAATGCCAATTACAAAAAATGATAACAAAGAAAGAAAATATAATGCACAAGTAGTTTATCCTATTATTTCAAATGGTGATACAATAGGTACAGTTATTTTGATGTCAAAAGACTCTTCTTCTAAAATGAATGAAGTTGAAAAAAAAGTTGCCCAATCCGCAGCTACATTTCTTGGAAGTCAAATGGAAATCTAGAAATAATTTAAAACAATATATTTTTTTAACACCAATAGTATCTCAAAATCAAAATAATATATATAAGGACAAAGAAAAAACATTAACAATATCTAATTTTTTTCCTTTGTCCTTTAAAATTGTTTATATTTCTAAAAAACTATCCTAAAAATGACGTTTTATATTTTCCCAAAATATATCCTAAATCCTTTGAAAATTCTCTAAGCATAACTATTTTAATAGTTGTACCCTTATCTTTCAAGTAATCATCCATAATTTGTTTTAGTAATTTAATATTTCTCATTTCAGGTTCAATTTTTTCTTGATATCTCTCCACACGATCAATCAATTTTTCTTTTATCAAAACTATATCTTCATTGCTAGCACAAGAAATTCTTTGGAATAATTGGTATGAATCATAATACTTAAATATAGGCATTTGCATACATTGTTTATCAAATTTCTCATAAAATTGTTCCATTTTCATAGGTATACACTTAAAAACATCTTCTGCAATTTCTCTATACTTTTTGTCCAATAACTGATGATTCAAATTATCAAAATGTTTTAATATTTCTTCCATATCTTCAGCAAATTCTTCTATTGCTATTTTGGCCAATTCTTCATTAACATTTTCACAATACTCTGATTTTAATGATGATTTATTCATTCCATCAAAAAATACATTTTTTAAAGTCTTAATATCATAATCAATTAAACCTTTTCTTGAAAAATAACTAAAATAAGCATATATTTTTACTATATCAATTAATTCCAAATTGCCTTCTTTTATGTCTTTCATTATATCTTCTATAACATTATCAAATTCATCATCTGAAATTTTCCAATATTCTTCTGTAAGCAATCTTTTATATCCTGGCAAGTTTTCAGTATCTACAGTATTTCTTATTGTTTCCATATCATCTTTAAAAATTTTCATATCAAATATTCTAGTTCTTACATAATATTCAATAAATTTGAAAAATCTATATTCCGCTTTAAAATTATAGTAATAATTATTATCAAATTCTTTTATATAAAACTGCCTATTATCCATTAAAACTCTTGATGATACTAATATTGCCTTATATTCTTCATTATCTTTAATATTCATAAATTTATTTTTTGTTACTTTTCCAGCTTTAATTTCAAAAGATATTGCTATTGTAAAAATCAACATAGTTTGCATTACTCTATGACTTGTATTTGGATAACTTTTATTAACCATATCAAACACTTTTTTAAAATCATTTAAAGCATGTTTTAAAATTCTTAAGTTTCTTGTACCGCTTCTCTCAAATGTATTTATTATTATTCTTGTATTTTCTCTTAAAAATCTTATTAAATCTGGTTCATTTTCATATCTCATCAAAATTCCATTTATTATATAATCAAATTTTGGTGCATATTCAAAAGTCTCACCTATTAATTTTTCCTTTATTCTTTCATAATCATTAGCCTTATCAAATACATGTTCAATTTTATCTTGTATTTTTTCCACCATTGGTTTATCTGTTTTATTCAATTCATTTTGCTTGTCCAACAAATATGTTGCTATAAAAGTTTTCATCTCAAGATTTGAACTTTTCAGCTTTGTTGATAATTCTTTTTCATTACATATTATTATCGTTTTTATATGATCATGCTCAACAAAATTATTAATATAACCTAAAATATCTATTACATCAACATTTGCTCTTTCCAAATCATCAAAACATAAAACTTTATCATCTGTTGAAAAAAAGTCAGCATAATCTATTTTATCTCCATTTTGAGTTACCCCAAAAAAATTTGCCATATCTAAACCAGTTTTAGCATATTCAGGAATATTAGTTTGTCCATTTGCATCCATAAATTTCCTTAAATTTTTATCCATCAACTGTGTTGTCTCTATAAATATTTTTTTACTTATTTCTTCCAAATTTGATATTCCATATAATGACATATATATAGTTGTATATCTTTTTCCATTAAGTTGCATTGTTTCAATTTTTTTACGTATTTTATTATTCCAAAAATACGTCTTTCCTGAACCCCATTCTCCATTTATCATTATAGCATAATCCGTATAATCTGAACGCACATAATCTAAAATACTCTCAACTAAATCTTCCATTTTAACACTTTCCTTTCCAAGGCTTTATATTTATAAGAACAAAAGCGGACATAAATAACATTTGCACTAATCAGAACATTTTAAGGTCCGCGTCTTTGTTCGTGCGCGAAATTTGCTTTGCAAATTTCTGTGCATTGTTATATTTTCTATTATAGGAAATTCGAAGAACTTTCCTATAATAGAGCAAAAGCGGACATAAATAACATTTGCACTAATCAGAACATTTTTATTAAGTCCACGTCTTTGTTCATATAAGCCATTTAATCTTTAGCTAAAACTAATACTCCTATATTATTAGGCTCTGCCTTTTTTATTTCTCCACAACAAGAATTTGCCGTATTTCCTGTAGTATAAATATCATCAAATAATAATACATTTTTATTTTTTAGTATTTGTCTATTTTTTAATTCATATACACCTTGAGCATTTTTTTCTCTATCTTCTTTATTTAACTTACTTTGCTCAATCGTATTTTTTATTTTATATAAACTTGTTGTCACTAATTGCAAATCTTTATTAGCATATTTTCTTAACTGTCTACTTATTTCCCTAGCCACTAATAAACTCTGATTATAACCTCTTTCTCTTTTTCTCTTTCTACTTATTGGTACTGGAACGATTATATCATACTCTTTTATTTTTTCAAATACTTTTTGTCGTTTTAACAAAAAATTTACAAATGTCTTATACAAATAAGATTTTTCATTAAATTTATAATCTAATATCCTCTCTCTAACAATTCCATCATATTGAAAAATAGAAATCAACTCACAAAAATCCATATATGGATTTTTATTTTCTTCTATCTCACAAATAGCCTCATTTTCTAATATTTTTTGACATTTTTTGCAAAGACTATTCTCATCTAACTTTCCACAAATTCCACACTTTTGTGGATATATTAAATTTTGTAATTTTTTTAACATACATTTCCTTTCTATGAACTTTTACATAACCTGTTACTTACTCAAATTCTTCTATAATTTTTTGTTTCAAACCAGTATTTCTCTTTTTACTATCAACATTTTGTATCATATAATCTACCACATTATCTATTCCTATTATTATTAATAATTTTTTTGCACGTGTAATTCCAGTATATAATAAATTTCTAGTCAACAACATCGGTGCTGCTGTAGGTGCAACCATTATTACAACATCAAATTCACTTCCTTGAGATTTATGTATTGTAATCGCATAACTATGTTCTATTTGATCCAACTCAGAAAACTCATACCATGCCACCTTATTATCATCAAACTTAACTTCTACAACTTTATCTCTTTCACTTATTCCTGTTATAGTTCCAAACTCACCATTAAAGACACCTTCACCATATTCCATCTTTCCATCATCATTCTCCCTATCCCAAGTCATATCATAATTATTTTTTATCTGCATTATTCTATCACCTGTTCTATAAATTGCCCCTGAATTTGATTTTTCCGGTCTACCATCTAAATTTGGATTCAAATACATTTGTAACTCTTTGTTTAACTCTTTCGTTCCTAATAATCCTTTTTTAGTAGGTGTTAAAATCTGAATATTCTGAAAGAAATCATAATTTCCAAACTTTTCTAATCTCCCTGTACACAAACTTATTACTTCTTTTAAAATTTCTTCTTGTGTATTATGTTTTATATAGAAAAAATCTTGATTTGTTTCTGTTTCTATATCTTCCTTACCTAAAAAAGTTTCACCTTTATTCACCCTATGTGCATTTAAAATGATTTTACTTTTAGCCGCCTGTCTAAAAATTTTATCTAAATGAACTGTTTTTATAGTTTCAGACTCAATTAAATCTTTTAAAACACTTCCAGGACCAACTGATGGCAATTGATCTATATCCCCAACTAAAACAAGTTTTGTACCTTGATATACACATTTTAAAAGATAATTCATAACAAACATATCCACCATTGACAACTCATCAATAACAACAACATCTGCATCAATTGGTTCACCCTGAAACTCATCATGACTTTGATATATACCTTCATCATCTAATTTTCCAATACATAACAATCTATGCAATGTAGAAGCCTCTTTTCCTGTTGCCTCAGTCATTTTTTTTGCGGCTCTACCAGTTGGTGCTGCTAATATAACTTTCTTTCCTCTATTCTCATATAATTCAATTATTGTCTTAATTATTGTTGTTTTTCCTGTTCCTGGTCCTCCTGTAATTATTAAAACATTATTATTATTGATTTCTTCTATTGCTTCCTTTTGCTTTTCCGACAATTCTATATCTGATTCCTTTTCAATTTTTTTAAGAGCTGATTCCACATTTTTAATCTCTTTCACATTCTTACTTTGCTCTAATTTTCTTAATCTATATGCAATTTCCTTTTCAGTATCAAAAAATCTTGCTAAATATACCCATTGTTCATTTTCTCTAAAATCATATACAATTTCACCTTTAATTTTTAAAGCTATTAAATTATCTTCTATAGTTTCAGAACTAACATCTAGTAATGATTGAACATATTCTATTAAATTTATTTCTAAAACACAACTATTACCATTATAAGTACTACGAATAAGTCCGTATTTTATACCAGTCTGTACTCTTCTATCATTATCCGGAGTTATACCTATTCTAATAGCCATTTCATCTATTTGCCTAAAATCCACACCTCTAGCTATCTCTATTAATAAATATGGATCTTCTTTTATTTTTTCTATACTACTAACACCAAATTTCTCATAAACTTTTTTAGCATGTTGAGCACCAATATGGAATTTTTCCAAGAATCCTACTATCTTCCACATTTCTTGATTTTCCAAAAAATCCTCTGATATTTTTTGCGCTTTTTCTTCTGAAATTCCTTTAACATTTGATAACTTTTCAGGTTGATTCTTAATTATATCAATTGTTTCATTTCCAAAAGTTTTAATTATTCTCTTAGCAGTCGCTTCTCCAACACCTTTTATTGCCCCACTTGCCAAATATTTTTCCAAAGCCTCAAGATTTTCTGGCATTATTTTTTCAAATGTACTAACTTTAAATTGTGTACCATAATCTTTATGTTCCACATAATTTCCCATAACTCTCAACGTATCACCTTCTCTTATAAAAGGAAGATACCCTACTATTGTAATTTCTTCATTATCTGTATCCAGATTTGCTATAGTATAACTATTTGCTTCATTTTGATATATTATTCCTTCTACTTGTCCTTGTAATTCCAATATGCTTTCCCCTTCTCTATTAATTTTGTTTTTTAATTATATCACACCAATATATCTTTTTAAACATTTTTTTATATTTTATATCAAATTCATTTTTCACTTAACTGCAAAACCATCATTTTATATAAAACACAATACTTCGTTACTAAAAAATAAGATAACACCACATACATAAACCTTATTTTAGTTCATCAATACTATCCATTATCTCTTTACATTCCTTCCAACTTATTACTTTTAAAGCCTCATAATCCTTTGACATTTTTTTAGCTATTTCCTTAGTATTATCAGAAGATTCCAAATCGGCAACAATTATATTTTTCAAATATTCTTCTCTGCCATATAATATTTTAAACAAAATAGAACGCAAAAAACCTTCTATTTTGTCCTCTTGGTTTTTCACCGCTATTATTACATAAGTACCATTAGCCTTCATATTAGTATATGTAGTTA
>OIZW01000398.1_pt1 | contig 40023 bp, 36 predicted proteins | sample 1588581 | NCBI WGS metagenome assembly OIZW01 (sample SAMN03283266) | human gut metagenome | biome: human-associated habitat; material: feces | host: Homo sapiens | place: USA | collected 2013 | reverse complement strand
CGGAGCGGTTCGTGCTGCCGGTGTCCCACGACGAGGTGGTCCACATGAAGGGCTCCCTCCGGGGGAAGATGCCCGGCGACGACTGGCGGCAGCTGGCGGGGGTGCGGGGCTTTTACCTGTACCTGCTGGCACACCCCGGCAAGAAGCTGACCTTCATGGGAACGGAACTGGCCCAATGGCACGAGTGGGATTTCGCCGGACAGCTGGACTGGTATCTGCTGGAGCAGGAGGACTGCCGCCGGACTCATGAATGTATCCGGGAGCTGAACCGCTTTTATCGGCAGCACCGGCCCCTGTGGGAGAACGACAGCGACTGGAATGGCTTCGAGTGGCTGGTGGCCGATGACAACCGCAGCAACGTCATCGTGTTCCTGCGGCGGGATCGGGCGGGCCATGAGCTGGTCTGTGCGGTGAATTTCTCCCCGGAGGCGTGGGAGGACTACCGCTTCGGCGTGCCGGGGGGCAAGCGGCATTATGAAGAGGTGTTCAACACCGACAGCCTCCAGTGGGGCGGTTCCGGTGTGTGCAATGAGGGGCTGCTGACCGTGGAGGACGTTCCCTCCCACGGGCGGGAAAGGTCCCTGAGGATCAGGATCCCGCCGCTGGGCGGGGTGATCCTCAAGGGCCGGTCCAGGCGGCCCGCAGAATCGAAAAACGGAACGGAGGGACGGACATGAAAAAAGAATGTGTCGCCATGCTTCTGGCCGGCGGACAGGGGAGCCGGCTGTATGTGCTTACCGGCGACATGGCAAAGCCTGCGGTACCCTTTGGCGGGAAGTTCCGCATCATTGATTTTCCCCTGTCCAACTGCGCCAACTCCGGTATCGACACTGTGGGCGTGCTGACCCAGTACCGGCCGCTGGAGCTCAACAGCTACATCGGCAACGGTCAGCCGTGGGAGCTGGACCGGCTGGACGGCGGCGTTCACATTCTGCCGCCCTACCAGAGCGCCACCGGCGCCAGCTGGTACAAGGGGACGGCCAACGCCATCTATCAGAACATCGGCTTCGTGGATCTGTACGACCCGGCGTATGTGGCGGTACTCTCCGGTGACCACATCTATAAGATGGACTATGCCGTGATGCTGCGCCGCCACAAGGAGACCAGGGCTGCCTGCACCATCGCCGTGATGGAGGTGCCGTGGGCGGAGGCCAGCCGCTTCGGTATCATGTCGGTGGACGGGGAGGACCGCATCACGGAGTTTGCCGAAAAGCCCAAGGAGCCCAAGAGCAATCTGGCGTCGATGGGTATTTATATCTTCACATGGAGCAAGCTGCGGGAGTATCTGGTGGCCGACGAGGCGGACCCCACCTCGGAAAACGACTTCGGCAAGAACATCATCCCCGCCATGCTGGCGGCGGGGGAGCGGATGACCGCATGGCGCTTTGACGGCTACTGGAAGGACGTGGGGACGCTGGTGTCCCTGTGGGACGCCAATATGGATATGCTGAGTCCCGGCTCCGGACTGAACCTGCTGGATCGCCGGTGGCCTATTTACAGCCGCACACCCTCCTGTCCCCCGGCCTATGTGGGGCCCAAGGCGGACATCGGCAACAGCGCCGTGGCCAAGGGCTGCGAGGTGCTGGGCGAGGTGAAGAACAGCGTCCTCAGCTACAACACCCAGGTGGGGGAGGGGGCCGTCGTCTCTTACTCCGTGCTGATGCCCGGCGCCGTGGTGGAGTCGGGAGCCGTGGTGCAGTACGCCATCGTGGGTGAGAACTGCCGCATCGGCAGGGACGCTCAGGTGGGCGCTCCGCCGGAGACGGCACAGGATCCGGATGACTGGGGCGTGGCGGTGCTGGGACCCGGCACCGTGATAGAGGACGGGGAGATCGTCCCCGCCAAGACTCTGCTGGACCGGCATCACGGGGAGGTGAAGGCATGAACCACACCATGCACGGCATCATCTTTTCTTACGGAAAGCCCACGGGGCTGGGGGATCTGATCGCCCACCGCATCCCCGGCTCCATGCCCTTCGGCGGCAACTACCGGGTGGTGGACTTTATGCTCTCCAGCATGGTCAACGCCGGGATCCACGATGTGGGCGTCATCATGCACGGCAAGTGCCAGAGTATGCTGGATCATCTGGGCAACGGCCGCAGCTGGGATCTGAGCCGCAATCGGGGCGGGCTGACGCTGCTGCCGGCCTTCGCCTATGCCGAGAGCCGCACCTCCGCCGGACGCTTCCGGGGGAAGGTGGAGGCGCTGGGCTGCGTGCTGGAGTACCTACGGGAGATCCGGCAGGAGTATGTGGTGCTGGCGGACAGCGATCTGGTCATCAATCTGCCGCTGGAGCAGGTATTGCAGGAGCATATCGCCTCCGGGGCCGACCTGACGGAGGTTTGTACGGCGGAGCCCGGCGACCCCAGCGATACCTATCTGGAGATGGATGAACAGGGCCGTATCGTGGACGTGGCCTACGACGTCCACACCCCGGCGGGTTACCGCTGCCTGAACGTGTGCATCCTGCGGCGGGAGCTGCTGGTGCAGCTGGTGGAGGAGTGCATGGCCCACAACCGGTACAGCTTCCGCCACCACATTTTACAGGATCAGAAGGATCGGCTGCATCTGCACGCCTATGTATGGCAGGGGTATGCCGCCCGCATCGACACGGTGCAGACCTACTATCGCCGCAGCATGGAGCTGCTGGATCCGGCGCAGCGGCGGCTGCTGTTCGACCCTCAACGGCCCATTCTGGCCAAGGAGAACGATGCGCCCCCGACGTATCTGGATCCCGCCGGGGTGTGCGAGAACTCCCTCATTGCCGATGGCTGCGATATTCAGGGCAGCGTGAAAAACTGCATTCTGTTTCGGGGTGTCCGGGTAGAGAAGGGAGCGCAGGTGGAGAACTGCGTGCTCTTTAAGGGCACGGTGGTGAAAAAGGATGCCACCCTGCGCTGCGTCATTGCCGATAAGGCTGTGACCATCCGGGAGGGACGCACCCTCATCGGAGACGAGAGCTATCCTGTGGTGGTGGCCCGCAACGCTACCGTATAAACGAATCACGTCCCTCCCCGCAGGCTGCGGGGAGGGGGTGCAAGGAGGTAACGGCATGGATATCTTATATGTGACCAGCGAGGCGGCTCCCTTCTGCAAGACCGGAGGTCTTGCGGATGTGCTGGGAAGTCTCCCACCGGCGGTGGCTGCCGGTGGGGATCGTGCGGCGGTGATCCTGCCGCTGTACGGGCAAGTTTCGGACGCATGGAGAGAGAAAATGCGCTGGCACGGCTATACCTATGTGGACCTGGCGTGGCGGCATGAGTACTGCGGCCTGTTCTCGCTGGAGCACCGGGGCGTCGTCTGGTATTTTCTGGATAACGAGCGGTACTTCCGCCGTGGGGCGCTGTATGGCCAGATGGACGATGGAGAGCGGTTTGCCTTCTTTTCCAAGGCGGTGGTGTCGGTGCTTCCCATGCTGGAGTGGCGGCCGGAGGTGATCCACTGTAACGACTGGCAGACTGCACTGGTGCCGATTTACTTGAAAACTGTGGCTGAAAACGTTTCCACCGTGTTCACCATTCACAACATCGAGTATCAGGGCAAGTACGGCGCCGACACGGTGGAGGATCTTTTCGGCCTGAACCGGGGAGACTGGTACGAGAGCGGCGTTCTACAGATGGATGGGTGCGTGAACCTCATGAAGGGGGCCATGGTGACGGCGGACGCCGTGACCACCGTCAGCCCCACCTACGCCACCCAGCTGCGGGAGAGCGCCTATGCCGCCGGACTGGACAGCGTGGTGCGCAGCATCCAGTGGAAATTCTCCGGCGTGCTCAACGGCATCGATATGGTGAGCTATGACCCGGAGTGCGACCCCGATCTGCCTGCCCGATACACGGCGGCGGAGCCGGAGGGGAAGACCTTATGCAAGGCGGCACTTCAGCAGGAGCTGGGCCTTGCTCAGGAGGAGGGGACACCGGTCCTCTCTATGGTGACCCGGCTGGTGGGACACAAGGGCGTGGATCTGGTGTGTCAGGCGCTGGATGGCATCATGGCCACCGGCTGTCAGCTGGTGGTGCTGGGCAGCGGTGACGGTGGATATGAGAATTTCTTCCGCCACGCTCAGAACCGCTACCCGGGACGGCTGTGTGCCTGGATCGGCTACAACGAAGGCCTGTCCCGCCGCATCTATGCCGGCAGCGACCTGTTTCTGATGCCCTCTAAGAGCGAGCCTTGCGGCCTGTCGCAGATGATCGCCATGCGCTATGGTGCTGTACCCATCGTCCGGCAGACCGGCGGTCTCAACGACACCGTCCGGTCCTGTCAGGTGGGGCAGCCCGACGGCAACGGCTATGTCTTTGCCGCCTACGACGCCGGGGCCATGCTGGATACCATCGGGCAGGCGGTGGGCCTGTACCACGGCGATGCAGAGGGCTTCCGCATGGTGCGGCGGCGGGGCATGGAGGGCGATTTCAGCTGGGATCGCAGCGCCGGGGCCTACCGGAATATTTATGGAAAGCTGCTGGGGCGGTAAGTCCCGGATGCAATACAGGAGGATATTTATGACTTATACGAAGGAAACATTGCAGGAGGCCATCGTGCAGAAGCTGCGGCTGAACTACGGCTGCACGGAGAAGCAGGCCACCGACGGAGAGATCATGAAGGCCTGCGCTCTGGTGCTGCGGGATATCATGGCCGAGCGGGGGGTGCGTACCCGTGAGGAGGTGGACAGTCAGGAGAAGCGGAAGGTCCACTATATGTCCATGGAGTTTCTCATGGGACGCAGCCTGATGAAGAACGCCTACAATCTGGAGCTGCTGGAGCCGCTGACAGGGGCCGTGGAGGCGCTGGGCTTCAAGGCGGCGGACATCTTCGACATGGAGCCGGATGCCGGTCTCGGCAACGGCGGTCTGGGCCGTCTGGCGGCCTGCTATCTGGACAGCATGACCACGCTGGAGATCCCCGCCACCGGCTACTCCATCTGCTACGAGCTGGGTATCTTCAAGCAGAAGATCGTGGACGGCCAGCAGGTGGAGCTGCCCGATGACTGGAAGAATCTGGGCGATGCGTGGCTCATGCCCAAGCCGCAGGAGACGGAGGAGGTCCACTTCGGCGGCAAGGTCCGCACCCGGTGGGATAACGGCCACCTGATGGTGGTGCATGAGGACTATACCCGTGTGCTGGCGGTGCCGTGCGATATGGAGATCGCCGGGTACGATACCCAGCAGGTGAACACCCTGCGGCTGTGGGACGCCAAGAGTCCCAAGCCCATCGACATGAAGCTGTTCAGCGAGGGGCAGTACCTGCGGGCCGGGGAAGAGCGGGCCATGGCGGACGTCATCTCCAAGGTGCTGTATCCGGAGGACAACCACTATGAGGGCAAGTCCCTGCGGCTGAAGCAGCAGTATTTCTTCGTTTCGGCCACCATGCAGTCCATCACACGGCAGCACATCCAGACCTACGGCACCCTGAAAAACTTCCACGAGAAGAACGTCATCCAGATCAACGACACCCATCCGGCGCTGGTGATCCCGGAGCTGATGCGTATTCTGGTGGACGATGCGGGCCTTTCCTGGGACGAGGCGTGGCACATTACCACCTGCTCCGTGGCCTACACCAACCACACGGTGCTGGCGGAGGCGCTGGAGTGCTGGCCCCAGCAGTTGTTTGAGACGCTGCTGCCCCGTGTCTGGCAGATTTTGCAGGAGATCGCCCGCCGCTGGCAGGAGAAGGTGGAGAACTTCTATCACGACCCCGAAAAGACCGCCAAGATGGCGGTCATCTGGGACGGCGTGGTGCGGATGGCCAACCTCTGCATCGCCGGCGGTATGGCCATCAACGGCGTGTCCGCTCTGCACTCGGATATCCTGCGCCACGACGTGTTCCGGGACGCCTGCCGAATGGAGCCGGAGAAGTTCAAGAACGTCACCAACGGCGTGGATCATCGCCGCTGGCTCAGCCAGATCAACCCCGGTCTGGACGGGTTGATCCGGGAGCTCATCGGGGACGGTTATCTGACCCATGCGGGCCATTTGCAGGAACTGGACCCCTATGCTGAGGATGGGGCGGTGCTGGCCCGGCTGGAGGAGATCAAGCGAGCCAACAAGGAGAGCTTTGCCCGGTGGGCGTACCGGCAGCAAGGAGTACAGCTGAACACGGACGCCATCTTCAACGTGCAGGTGAAGCGGCTTCACGAGTATAAGCGGCAGCTGCTGAACGTACTGCACATCATCGCCCTGTACCAGCAGCTGCAGGACGACCCGGACATGGACTTCCCGCCTCAGACCTTCCTCTTTGGCGCCAAGGCCGCTCCCGGCTATGCCGTAGCCAAGCGCATCATCCGTCTCATCAACTCTCTGGCGGATCAGGTGAACAACGACCCCATCTGCAAGGGGAAGCTGCAGGTGGTATTTCTGGAGAATTACCGGGTCTCCATGGCGGAGATGCTGATGCCTGCCAGCGAGGTGAGTCAGCAGATCTCCACCGCCGGCAAGGAGGCCAGCGGCACCGGCAACATGAAGTTCATGATGAACGGCGCACTGACCATCGGCACGCTGGACGGTGCCAACGTGGAGATGCACGAGGTGCTGGGGGACGAGAATATGTTCCTCTTTGGCCTGACGGCGGAGGAGGCCTCCCACATGAGCCGGGGCTATGACCCATATCTGCTGTACACCCGTGACCCAGTGCTGCGCCGGGCGCTGGATCAGCTGAAGGCCGGGTTCCGGGATGGCGTCAGCTACGAGGATCTGTACCAGAGGCTGCTGTTCGGTGTGGACTGCCCGGCGGATCAGTATCTGCTGCTGGCGGACTTTGCCTCCTACTGCGCCGCATCCCAGCGGGTGACGGACACCTACCGGGATCGGGAGAAATGGAACCGCATGAGTCTGCACAACATCGCCCGCAGCGGAATCTTCTCCGCCGATCGGTCGGTGGCGGACTATGCCGATACCATCTGGCACGTACCGTATAAGAAGTAAGCACCGGAACTGAAAAAAGCACTCCCGGAGGACGCATTTGCATCCTCCGGGAGTGCTTTTTTACTCTATGAGGGCTTCTGCGGGAGAAGGCTTTGCAGGGGAGTTACTTCCGCAGGGCGGAGTCCACAACAACGGCACGGGCCTTGGCCAGCTTCAGATCGTGCTGGAGCCGGGCGGGAGGTACCTGCTCCCGCAGCTGGGGAACGGTCATGCCGTAGAGGGCGGCCATCTCCTGATACTTCTCCTCCAGCTCCTCCTCGGTGATAGTGATGCCCTCCTGACGGGCGATCTCCGTCATGGCCAGCTCGTAGCGGGCGGCGGCAATGGCATTTTCACGGGCGTGGTCCCGCAGGTCGTCCATGGTCAGCTGCGCTGCTTGCAGGTAGTCAGACAGAGAGGCGCCCTGACTCTCCAGATGCTGCTGAAGCTCCTGAAGGATGCCGGTGAGCTGACTCTCCACCATGGAGTCGGGCAGCTGCACCTCCATGCCCGCCACCACCTGCTGCATCAGGGCCTCGGCAAAGGCGTTGGAGGCAGCCTGCTGCTTTTGCAGGATGGCCTGCTCCATGATGCTGCGGCGCAGATGGGACACGTCCTCGAAGCCCTGCTCCTGTGCAAAGGCATCCGTCAGCTGGGGCAGGCTCCGCCGGACGATGCGGTGGGCCTTGACGTGGAAGGTGGCATCCTTGCCCGCCAGCTCCGGCACATACTGGGTGGGGAAGGTGACGTGGACATCCCGCTCCTCCTCCGGGCGGATGCCCGCTACCTGCTCCTCGAAGCCGGGGATAAACATCCCGCTGCCCAGCAGCAGGGGATAGCCTTCGCCCTTGCCGCCTTCGAAGGGTACGCCGTCCACGAAGCCCTCGAAGTCCAGCGTGACTTCGTCGCCCATGGCGGCCCGGTTCTGCTCCTGCTCCACCAGATGCTCCGTCAGGAAACGCTGGACGGCCTCGTTGGTGTCATCGTCGGAGAGCTCGACATTCTCCCACGGGGCGGACAGGCCCTTGTACTGACCCAGCTTCACCTCCGGGTACAGGTCGATGAGGGCGGTGAAGGTGTAGCCGTCGGGGCCAATGGTCTCCACGTTCAGGGCGGGAGGGGCGGCGATCTGGATGTCCTCGGAGGCGATGGCCTCCACCAGTGCGGCGGGGAAGGTCTCGTTCACCGCCTCCTGATAGAACAGATCGTGGCTGTATGCCTTTTCCAGCGCCTCACGGGGAGCCTTGCCCACGGCGTAGCCCTCCACCGGGTACAGGGCCTTGACCTCCTGATAGGCGTCGTTCAGGGCCTTCTCCCACGCATCACGCTCCACGGTGATGGTCAGGCGCAGCTGGCGGTTGGCCAGCTCCTCTTTCTTTTGCAGGATCATGGGGATTCCTCCATATCTTTTCATTTATAACAGATCTATTATACTCGAAATCTGCCGCCGCCGCAACCGGGAAATGGATTTGTAAAATAATTGTGACTTATATCACAGGAGCACTTCCTTTTTGGGCGGGGCTATGCTATAATGCCCCTCACGGAAAATTGTTGAAATCAGGAGGATTCTCATGCAGACCATCAAGACCTTCATCAAGGACCACCCCCATATGTGGTGGGGCTTGTATCTGCCGGTGTATCTGGGGGGCTTTTTCCTTATTGAGCACTTCATCACCGACAACTATTGGGCCACCCAGACCTTCATCGATGAATACATCCCCTTCTGCGAGTACTTTGTCATTCCCTATGACTCGTGGAGCTTTCTTCTGCTGGCGCTGGGCCTTTACCTGATCGTCAAGGATGCCGAGGGCTTCCGGCGGTATATGTGGAGCATCATGCTGACCTTCGGGTTTGCCACCATCTTCTGTGCGCTGGTACCCAACGGACAGGACCTGCGCCCGGCGGTGATGGAGCACCACAACTTCTGCACGTGGCTCCTCCAGAACACCTACAATCTGGACACCAACACCAATGTGCTGCCCAGCGTCCACGTGCTGGGGGTGCTGGACGCCCTCTATGCCGTTCACCGGACGCCGGGACTACGGCGCACCGGATGGCGCACTTTCGCAGACATATGGGGCGTCATCATCATCTGCTCCACACTCTTTGTCAAGCAGCACGCCTTCATCGATGTGGTGGCGGCCCTGGTGGTGGGCGCCATCGCCTATGTCATCATCTATGTGATCATCGGCGGGCGGCGGGATCGCCGCATGGCGGCAGCGGGAAAGGAGGTCCCCTGTGGAGAACATACCGATCCTTGAGGGCATCAGCCCCGATGAGGTAGAGCAGATGCGGGTGTGCTTCGGCGTCCGGGAGGAGCGCTTCCGGGCCGACACCGTGATTTATGACATCAGCGAGGGCCGGGGAGAGCTGGGGCTTCTGACCGCTGGCAGCGCCGTCATCCAGCGCATCGACCGGCAGGGGGGACGCACCATTCTGGAGCATCTGCCCACCGGCAGCGTGTTCGGAGAGATGCTGATGTTCGAAAATGTGGCCGGGGACAGCATCACGGTGGTGGCGGCGGAGTCGTGCCGGGTGTGGTTCATGAGCGCCGAGCATCTGACCCGGCGATGCGAAAAGGCCTGCACCCATCACAGCCGACTGGTGGAGAATATGTTCCATATCATGACCGGCAAGGCCGCCGCCCTCTCCGAGCGGGTGGAGGTTCTGAGCCGCCGCAGCATCCGGGAGAAACTGCTGTGCTACTTCGGCCTTCAGACCGGCGGCGACGACTGCGGCAGCTTTCATCTGCCCTTTACCCTCAGTGCTCTGGCGGACTATATCTCCGCCGACCGCAGTGCCATGATGCGGGAGCTGCGGAAAATGAAGGAGGAGCATCTGGTGGATATCGACCGGGGACAGGTGACGCTGCACCATGCCCTTGCATGAAAAAGGGAAAGTGCAAGGAAATATTTGACGAACCATGGGCGGATGTGATAAGATAAGACGAGCGCACACGGGTGAGGAGTTCCGTGTGTGCCCATGGAACGTAGCAAGCCATGACTTTTGAGGAAAGAAGGAACATCCATGTATCGTATCGTAACGAAGGAAGCGCTGAAGCCCACTGTGATCCTGTACGAGATCGAGGCACCCATGGTGGCCAAGAAGGCCCAGCCCGGTCAGTTCATCATTCTGCGTGTGGACGAGAACGGCGAGCGTATCCCCATCACGATCCACGACTATGACCGTGAGAAGGGGACCGTCACCATCATCGTGCAGACCGTGGGCGCAACCACCGAGAAGCTGAGCCACAAGCAGCAGGGCGATTATCTGCATGACTTTGTGGGTCCTCTGGGCAAGCCCACCGAGACCGAGGGTAAGAAAAAGGTCTGCGTTGTCGGCGGCGGCGTGGGCTGCGCCATTGCCTACCCCGTTCTGAAGAAGTTCCACGACTGCGGCGCTGAGGTCCACGCTGTAGTGGGCTTCAAGAGCAAGGACGTGGTGATCTTGGAGGATAAGTTCAAGGCCGTATCCTCCGTGATGAAGGTCTGCACCGACGACGGCTCCTATGGCCAGAAGGGTCTTGTGACCGAGGCACTGAAGGAGCTGCTGGACGCCGGCAATCAGTATGATGAGATCTTTGCCATCGGCCCCATGGTCATGATGAAGTTCGTCTGCAAGACCACGGCCCCCTACGGCGTACCCACCACCGTCTCCATGAGCCCCATCATGATCGACGGTACCGGTATGTGCGGCGGCTGCCGTCTGACCGTGGGCGGCGAGACCAAGTTCGCCTGCGTGGATGGCCCCGACTTCGACGGTCAGCTGGTGGACTGGGATCTGGCTGTCAAGCGCAACCAGATGTATCATGATTTCGAGGTGCATAAGCACGAGGAAGTCTGCAATCTGTTCAAGCAGGAGGTAAAGTAAGATGGCTGCAAAGATCAATATGCGTTTGGATAAGAACGAAATGCCCTCTCAGGACCCCAATGTCCGGAATAAGAATTTCCTCGAGGTGGCTTTGGGCTACACCGAGGAGCAGGCTCTGGACGAGGCGGCCCGCTGCCTGAACTGCAAGAACCATCCCTGCGTCAACGGATGCCCCGTCAACGTCCGCATCCCGGAGTTCATCGCCAAGATCGTGGAGCGGGACTATGAGGGCGCCTATCAGGTGATCCATCAGACCAGCTCCCTTCCCGCCGTCTGCGGCCGTGTCTGTCCGCAGGAGAGCCAGTGCGAGATGCACTGCGTCCGTGGCAAGAAGGGCGATCCCGTGGGCATCGGCCGTCTGGAGCGCTTTGTGGCCGACTGGCACAACGCCCACAGCACCGAGGCTCCTGAAAAGCCCCAGTCCAACGGTCACAAGGTGGCCGTGGTTGGCTCCGGCCCTGCGGGCCTGACCTGCGCCGGCGATCTGGCCAAGAAAGGCTATGAGGTCACCGTGTATGAGGCTCTGCATCTGGCCGGCGGCGTGCTGGTGTACGGCATCCCCGAGTTCCGTCTGCCCAAGAGCATCGTGCAGAAGGAAGTGGACGGCCTGAAGGCCATGGGTGTGAAGGTGGAGACCAACATCGTGGTAGGCCGCACCATCACCATCGATGAGCTGATGGAGGAGAACGGCTTCGAGGCCGTGTTCGTTGGCTCCGGCGCCGGTCTGCCCATGTTCATGCACATTCCCGGTGAGAACCTGAAGGGTGTGTATTCCGCCAACGAGTTCCTGACCCGTATCAACCTGATGAAGGCCTATCGTGAGGATTCCGATACCCCCATCATGGATCTGAAGGGCAAGAAGGTGGCCGTGGTAGGCGGCGGCAACGTGGCTATGGACGCCGCCCGCTGCTCCAAGCGTCTGGGTGCTGATGTGTACGTGGTGTACCGCCGTGGTATGGAGGAGCTGCCCGCCCGTCACGAGGAGGTGGAGCACGCCATCGAGGAGGGCGTGATCTTCAAGACCCTCAATAACCCCGTTCAGATCAACGGCGACGAGCAGGACTGCGTCAAGTCCATGACCTGCGTGGAGATGGAGCTGGGTGAGCCCGATGCCTCCGGCCGCCGTCGTCCCGTGGAGAAGAAGGGCAGCGAGTTCGAGCTGGATGTGGACGCTGTCATCATGTCTCTGGGTACCACCCCCAACCCCCTGATCAAGTCCACCACCAAGGGCCTGGAGGTCAACAAGAAGGGCGGTATCATCGTCAACGAGGATGGTCTCACCTCCCGTCAGGGCGTGTATGCCGGCGGCGATGCCGTTACCGGTGCTGCCACCGTCATTCTGGCTATGGGTGCCGGTAAGCTGGGCGCCAAGTCCATCGACGAGTATCTGAGCAACAAGTAAGCGAGAGTTTACATAAAAAAGCAAGGACTGTCCCAAGGGAGAGGCTTCGTAAGGAAGTCCTCTCCCTTTGGTTTTTGTAATCGGCCGGAATGATTGGATCGTAGGTAAAATCAATCCTATTGGAGGATCACAAAATGGACAAGTACATTTATAACGAGAAAAACGGGCTTTGGTATGAATTGCAGGGCGATTACTATCTTCCCTGCCTGAAACTGCCTAAAGAAGAATCAAGGCATATCGGCATATGGGGACAGCGGCATTTGCGGTATCTAGTATCACAGGGTATGTTACTACATTCTGCTGATAAGCGGCAAACTGAACAGTTATCTTGCCGACATTGACCGGCAGGCAGAGGAAATGTTCCCTCGGCTGGTAAAAGAACTCGCCGAAAAGGAAGGCGTAACGGAAGCGATCAAAGCGGAAAACCAAATGCTGTGGGTACAGAAGATGAACAGCATCCGCAGCGCCGCTATGGAGGTTGTTTCAAACGATTTGATTTACGCATAACAAGCTATCGGAAAGGCTGCTGTCACAGACGGCGGCTTTTCTTTTTCGGGAAGTATTCAAGAAGTCATAAAGTTCCGTGAGTAATGGAAGAAGGCAATGCTTTGAGAAAAAAGAGAGTAATATTCTGAAAACTACTTGATATTTCAGGAAAAATCTGCTATAATGCTGTTGTATATCTATGGGATAGGGGAATTTATATCCTTTTTGCCTTAGAAATCATGGAAGGAGGACTTGACTATGGCAAATGGAAATGCGCCGATTATTATCGGCTCGGCTCGGCTCGGCAGGAGCATAGCGCCGTTTTTTCAGCGTGTCAAGTCTTATTTCATACAATTTATAACGAACCAGTTGCCGGAGACAGGGCGCATTGTGCCTTGGCTTCGGCTTTTGCGTTTGCTGGAAGGGTGGTGGTTTGATATTGAAGTTCTAACCGCGACCGGCAAATCTATCTTTTCCGGTTAAACCTCCTGTCTTCTCCGGCGTGTCCGCTGTCGGAGAAAGTAAAAATAGCGGATAGAATTATTTGGGAGGAATGAAAATGAAGAAAAGACTGTTGGCAATCATTATCTGCATTGTAATGGTAGTTGGACTCCTGCCTGTCACAGCGCTGGCAGCGGATCCCACGGTCTACGACATCTGGGTAGACGGCGTACAGGTCACGTCTGAGAATAAGGATAATCTTTTCAGTGGAACAGTAAGCTATGACCCGACCACTCACACCTTGTCCTTGAACAATGCCACCCTTGACAAAGACACCAAGTCAGGCTACGGCATTAAAACGAATATCCCCAGTACGTTGAAGATACGGTTGACCGGGACAAATAGCATTACCCGAACCTATCCCGGCGGAGGAGTGGGAATATACCTCAATTACAGCAATTCTGTCGAGATTACCGGCGACGGAACACTGGTGATCAACGTTATCGGGGAAAACTACGATGGAATTAGCACAGGGGCTGACGTCAAGATTTCCGATAAAGCAAGGGTCATAATAAACTCTGAAGGCGGATTGGGCATAGCCGGAAGAATGGTCGAAATTGACGGGGCAACAGTGGATTCCACCGGCTTGTATGCCGGAATCGATGCCCATAGGCTGAAGATTGTAAACGGCGCCGATGTTACGCTTAAGGCGACTCAGGACAAACGCAACGGAGCATTTATCAGGAAAGATAACGAAGGAAACGGCGGTGATATTGAGTTTGCTGCATCTAAAGTGGAAGCAACAAGCTATTATCCCGCTTTGTTTACCGAGGGCAATCTGACGGTTAACGGCGGCGAGGTAAAATGCACCTCTACTGCGGACGGCGCAATATGGACAAGAGGCAATATTCTGATCAAGGGCGGCGCTAAAGTAACCACTGACGGTAAATTCCCGATGGGCGGTAACGGTACTTTTACCGTAGAAGAAGCAGAGATTGATGCAAAGAATACGAATGTGAACAATATCCCTGCAATTTTTGATGAATGTGTGCCTGTGATTGCCGATGGCTATCATCTGAACTATGCAAAAGCTGTAGACTCGGAAGGAACAGAAATTGACCTGCTTTCCAGTGGTACTCAGTACTTTGCACTTTATAAAAATGTTCATTTTATCACAAAGGCTGTCTATCCGGTTTCTTTCGTTGTAATGCCGGACGGTCTGACCAATGTTGTTGTTAAAGTGAATGGTCAGGAGGTTACCGGCACTGTCAGTTTGGAAGCAGGAACTTACCCTGTTGAAGTAACAGCCGATAACTGCAAAGCATACACCGGCAATATAACGATCACCGCCGATGCGGCAACGCATACGCAGACGATTGCAATGACTTATTTACCTGCCGACTACACTAAGGTTGACGAAGCCATTGCTAAGGCAAACGCATTGAACAAGGACAACTACAAGGACTTCACTGCCGTGGAAGCTGCCGTCAATGCTGTTGTCCGTGACAAGAACATCACTGAACAGAGCGAAGTTGACGCTATGGCGAAGGCGATAGAGGATGCCATTGCTGCCCTGCAATACAAGGATGCAGATTACACAAAGGTTGATGCAGCCATTGCCAAAGCAAATGCACTGAACAAGGACAACTACAAGGACTTCTCTGCTGTAGAAGCCGCTGTGAATGCCGTTGTCCGTGACAAGAATATTACCGAGCAGAGCGAGGTAGATGCAATGGCAAAGGCTATCGAGGATGCCATTGCTGCCCTGCAATACAAGAATGCTGATTACACAAAGGTAGATGCAGCCATTGCCAAAGCGAACGCTTTGAAGAAGGATGACTACAAGGATTTCTCCGGTGTAGAAGCTGCCGTCAATGCTGTTGTCCGAGACAAAAACATTACTGAGCAGAGCGAGGTAGATGCAATGGCGAAGGCTATCGAAGATGCGATTGCTGCTCTTGAGAAAAAGCCTGCCAGTACCAAACCGGGAACATCTGATAGGAATCCCCAGACCGGCGATACAAGCAACCTTGCACTGTGGATTGCCCTGTTGTTCGTCAGCGGCGGTGCAGCCATTGGCGCAACGGTTGTCAGCAAAAAGAAAAAGTACAACAGATAATGGAATAGCGTTCCCTTATTTTGGAGGAATAAAAATGAAGAAGAAAATTCTAAGCCTTCTGCTTGCGTTGTGTCTTGTGATGGCGCTTGTCCCGATGACAGCGTTTGCGGCAGGCACCACAGACTCTTGGGATGGGACAGCCGATACAAGCTGGTATGATGAGAATGAAACGGAATTTCATCTGCAAACAGCCGAGCAGTTGGCAGGCATGGCAAAGCTTATCAATGATGATATGGCAAATTTTAAGGATAAAACCGTTTATCTTGAGAATGACTTGGATTTAGGCGGGCATGAATGGATCTCTATCGGTGACGGAGCAAATACGGCTGGGGGATCATTTCAGGGTGTTTTTGACGGACAAAGCCATGTAGTTTATAACCTGTATTCTCATGAGGGCCTAAAATCTGAAAACAAAGACAATAACAATAACTTGTATAGAAATGGTTTGTTCGGTGCTATCTACAATGCAACTGTGCAAAATCTCGGCATTGAAAATGCTGATATCGTGATACCGATGAATGATACCTCCACTTACGGAAAAGGCATTTTGGTGGACTGGATGACCCATTCCACTATTAAAAACTGTTATACTACCGGTTCCATTACCGGCGGTTCTTATATAGAAAAATACATAGGCGGTCTTGCAGGATTTTTAAATGGGAACAACAGTATCAGCCAGTGTTATTCTACCGCTGCAATTACGGGTAACTATGACGGCGAGTACTATGCAGAACAAGAAGGCGGGTTAGAGCCGATGGATTGTTGGGATTCGCTGGGTGGCATTGTTGGAGCCTCATATACTGGTCAGGTGACAATAAGCGACTGTTGGTTTGGCGGAGAAATCGTTGTAAACTCCATTCAGGCTCCCGTTGGCGGTATTATCGGATATGGCAAAGGTGTAAGCATGGTCAACTGCCTTGTCGCTACAAAAGAAATCGGCAACGATGGCTGGGAAAATACTTACTGGCTTGGTTATGTCGTAGATAAAGATGCAAAGAATTGTTTCTGGCCAAATGATGCTAAATATAATTCTAATGTTGCCAATGCACAAAGCGGAAATTCGGCAGGCACAGCAGTTGATGATTTTATGGATGAAGGCGTTTTGACGGGACTTAACGCCAATGCCGCGGAAGGTGTGAGATGGGTACCGGGTATAAAACATCCCACCTTTGATTGGGATAGCAAAAATATTCCGGCGAACTACTCTAAAGTAGATGAAGCCATTGCAAAAGCGGAAGCCCTGAACAAGGACAACTACAAGGACTTTACCGGCGTGGAAGCCGCCGTCAATGCTGTTGTCCGTGACAAGAATATTACCGAGCAGAGCGAAGTGGATGCAATGGCAAAGGCTATCGAGGATGCCATTGCTGCCCTGCAATACAAGGATGCTGATTATACTAAGGTAGATGCAGCCATTGCCAAAGCAAATGCCCTGAACAAGAATGACTACAAGGATTTCTCCGGTGTGGAAGCTGCTGTCAAGGCTGTTGTCCGTGGTAAAAATATTACGGAGCAATCTGAAGTAGACAAGATGGCAAAGGCTATCGAAGATGCGATTGCTGCTCTTGAGAAAAAGCCTGCCAGCACCAAGCCGGGAACATCCGATAAGAGTCCGCAGACCGGCGATACAAGCAACCTTGCTTTGTGGATCGCCCTGTTGTTCGTCAGCGGCGGTGCAGCCATTGGCACAACGATTGTCAGCAAAAAGGAAAAGTATAGCGTAAAGTAAAATCAAATGTTTAACCCAAGGGCGGCTGTCGGAAACGGCAGCCGTCTTTCCTGTCACAATATACCGAAAAAGATTGACGAACAAGTGTTCTGTATGATATAATCTATATGCTCTCATTAGAGGGCCACAACTGAATATCTGAGTGAAACACAGGGCAGCCGCCGAAAGAGATTGCGGCTGCGCCGCTCCTGATGCAGCGTCTGCCTGAGTCGCGGAAAAAGCAGACATTGAAGGTTTCTGAATTTCAGAGCCGGTACATAGTTTCATCAAACCAGCGAGAGATTTTCTCCCGCTGGTTTGATGTGCTGTGTACCGGCTCTTTTTGTCGTTATAGATACCGTTCAAACAATTTTGCAGAGGGGGTTAATTTCCGGCCCTTCTCGCTGCCTACCAATTGAGGGGCAAATTGAAAACTGAATGACCGTCCGAATGGGATATGATTCTGCCACGACCTCCCCGATGGGGGCAAGCAGAACAACGCTGCGGTGAGATTCCGAGGCAGGTACAGAAAAACGACATTCGGAAAAAACGGCAAACAATCCGCAAATTTTTCAAGAAACAGTTCCGTTTTACACCCGTGATTTCTCCTATTTGTGAGGAAGTCGTTTGACGGTCAAGACTGTAATTTTTCGCAGATTTCTTTTTGTGGGAGCGCCAAACGGCCTCCGCATCGTCTGCGGCATTTCTATTAGAAAATCCGTGAATTCTGCCGGTCTTGAACAGGACTTTTTCCGGCAAAAACAGGCCTTTTACTTATGTTGTGATTACCGGTACCATGACCCAAAATGCGATTACGATTAAAGCGGATGGGGGAAAAACGGAGTTGGTGACACTTTTCAATGTGGACATTCAAATGAGCAGCGGCTCTGCAATCAAAACGACAGGGCAGGGTGCGGTAACGCTGGAATTGAATGGCACAAATATAGCGAAAAGCAATACCGGCGGTGCCGGTATTCAGAAGATGAATACAGATTGGCTCGTTATTCAGGATAATACCACGCCTGACGGCAGCTTGACTGCCGCAGGAGGGGACTACACGGCAGGCATCGGAGGCAGTTAAGAGGTGCCGATACAAATACCTTTTCTTCCATTGGATGTACCTCCATATCTTCTGGGCCTTGATCCGACCCTGTATTTCGACAGGTCCCACCTGTCAAAATACATATTACAACTTGCCAAAATAAAAAAGTTGGGAAAAGCTCTTGACAAAATCGAACAAAATGATATAATAAACAAGTCGCCGGTTGAGGGACTCATTTGCGAGTGTGCTGGAATAGGCAGACAGGCAAGCTTGAGGTGCTTGTGTTCGATTGGACGTGTGGGTTCAAGTCCCATCACTCGCACCATCCCTCTCCTGCGGTGAAAAAAAGAAGAACGGATATGCGCGAGTGGTGGAATTGGCAGACTCGCTAGATTCAGGTTCTAGTGCTCATTACGGGCGTGCGGGTTCAAGTCCCGCCTCGCGCACCATATCGAGTGGTCATAAGGGATTTCACTTATGACCACTCGATTTTTCTATTCTGATACGATTTGATGCAGGGAGCAGGCAAGTGGTCTGCTCCTTTTCGTTATGCTGTTTTCGGCTCTGTGAGGTATTCGACAGCGACTCCTTGGCGGGTATCCGCTTTGTAATGCGGATGCCTCGGCACTGCCGGGATCTCCACATAGCCAACAAAGCGGTAGTAGATCACGATCCGCTGGGTACGATTCTTGCCGATCCCCTCCGTTTCAAACACATCAATGTGGTCGATCAGCTCTCGCAGCAGCGGCGCTGTCAGGTAATCCACCTGCATAAACCACTCATCACTGACCTTTCCGGTGGCATTGTCCTCATAGAGCTTTTCATAGAGCCGGGAAACGGTGTCGTTCCGGGTCATCGCCTTTTGCAGTTCCTCCTCACAGCGCTTTTGTTCCCTTAAAAGTTCCTTGTCGGGCTTTCTGGCCAGCAGCTCGGCAAAGGCATCTTCGTCGTCGCCCAGATATTCTGCCACCTACACCAAGGGCGGCTCCATCATTTCCGCTTACCCGGAGGAGGCCGCCGTGCTCATGCGGGCCAGCAGCGAGGACAACTTCTACAAGGCTGGTTGGTGGAACGGCATCGACGATCCTGAGGCGGGCCTGAAGGGCCACGCCGTGGCCATCGACGATCGGGCCAACGGACTGGATATGACGGTGTTCTGCACCAGCATCACCAATAAGGCCCACCAGACCGATGACTACCGTCTGGCTACCAACGCCATTTACAGTAAGCTCCTGGGCGCCGATTTCACCGTGGAGTCCGGCGAGACCCCTGAGCCCACCCCCAACCCGGATACCAAGCCCGATACCGGCAAGGATACCCAGTCTCCGGAGACCGGCGACGGCATGACCGTCACCGTGTGGGTCATGGCAGCGACCCTGTCTGTGACCGCTGTGCTGGTGCTCTCCGCCAAGAAGCGTGAGGATCGATCTTCTTCCGCCACATAACCTGAAAACAGCCTCCTCCGCCTTACAGGCGGAGGAGGCTGTTTTTTCGGCGGGTTGCCGGAAATGGGAAAATGTGGTATGATACTAAAAAATATTTTCCCCGGAGGTGCGTTATGACCCAACTGCAAGGCTTTTTTGAGAAGAACTTCACCCTGTCCCCGGACTACTGCGGGGCATCGGCCCGGATGTCGCCGCTGGCGGCCTTCACCATGTTTCAGGCCATTGCCGCAGAACACGCCGAGCGCATCGGCGTAGGCGGTGCAGCCATGGCCCGGCGTGGTGCCTTCTGGCTGACGCTCCACAGCCGGGTGGATTTTTTCCGGTGGCCCGCTCTGGCGCAGGAGGTGACGGCGGCCACATGGCCGGAGCACTGCGAGGGGAGATCCCTGCGCTGCTTCCGCAGCTACAGCCTGCGGCAGGGAGATCAGCTGCTGGCGCTGGGCCGCACCCAGTGGGCGGTGCTGGGGGAGAAGGGGCGGCTCATTCCCTTTGCCCAGTCTGGCTTCCCGGAGGATTTCCCCTTTGTGGAGCGGGAGGGCATCACGGAGGCCCCCGCCCGGTTCCGGGACGACCTGCTGCCGGAGGAGCTGGTGCAGCGGCATACGGTGCGTTCTACGGACATCGATATGGGCCGCCACATGAACAATGTGGCCTATGTGCGGCTGCTGCTGGACTGCTTCCCGGCCAGCGTGCTGGCAGGCGGGGAAATCGCCTCCATGGAGATCCACTATGCTGCTCCCTGCTTCGAGGGGGAGGAGCTGTCGGTTCTCTGCCGCCGGGAGGGCAGCATCTGTCGCATGGCGGTGCGGAAACCCGACGGCAAGACCGCCGTACTGGCTGCCGTCCGCTTTCACGAAAAGTAAGTGAGCATACAAAAGCCCCGCAGGAAACGCTTCCGTTTCCTGCGGGGGCTTTTTGCTTATCCGAACACGTGGAGGATGACGCACAGCAGGATCAAGCACAGGCCCAGACACGCCATCAGCAGGGCAAAGGAGAGACTTCCCTCCATCCGCTGGAAGGTGTCCAGTACGGTACCTACGTGATCTGCCGTCTCCTCTTGGGAGTACTTGCTGTTGTGGGACATGGCCCGCACCACAGAGCTATGGGGCGAGCGGCGGACGTGGTCACGGGTATCCCGCAGCAGGGTGCGGCGCATCACCAGCACCAGTAGGTCCAACAGGTCGCATGCCACCCGGCACAGGGTCATCAGTACCCGGATGAGCCACCGGAAGAGGGGCTTGTAGACGCTCTCCTCCAAGCTGAGCCACGCCGGCCACAGGGAGCGGTAGCGAATCTCGCCGTCCCGACGCTCCGTGAGAAGGGGCCGGATCAGCAGGAAGTATACCAGCATACCGATGGATAGGGAGATGACCACGCCCTTGAGGTTCTCCCAAGCCAGATAGTGGACAGCATGGGAGAAGTCATGACCGCCGGTGAAGGAGAGGGTAGCGGCGGCGATTTTCTCCGACAGCCCATGGGGCAGCAGACCCAGCACCGGCAACGGTATCGCTGCCAGCATCAGCGCCGCCGCAGAGAGGGGCGTTCCCCAGTGCCGGGAGGCGGCGTGGGCATCTGCCGGGGCCTTCTGCCAGAATACCGCCACATAGATCTTGGTGAGATAGGCCACCGTCAATCCGCCGGACAGTAGGAACAGCCACTCTATCGCTGTAATGGCGGAGCTGCCGGTCTCCACCGCCAGCTCTACCACGGCCTCGTGGACCAGCGTTTTGCTGATGTAGCCCAGAAAGCCGGGGATACCGGCCAGGGAGCAGGCTCCGCACAGGAACAGCCCGTGGAGCAGGGGCTTACCTCGCCCGAAGCCACGGATGCGGTTCAGATCCAGCTGGTGGGTGTTGTAATACACCACACCGGCAAAGAGAAAGAGGGTCAGCTTCACCAGCGAGTGGTTCAGCATATACAGCACCGTACCGTGGGCGGCCAGCGCGTTGTGCTCCCCCAGCAGGGTCAGCATGGCCACACCCACCAGAATGAACCCGATCTGGGACAGGGAGGAGCAGGCCAGAATGTACTTGAGGTTGGTGGAGAACACCGCCATCACAGCGCCCAGCACCATGGTGATGCAGCCCAGTATCAGCACCAGAACGCCCCAGCTGCGGCTGCCCGGCAGCAGGTAGACGGTGACGACCAGAATACCGAAAATACCCGCCTTGGTCAGCACACCCGACAGCAGAGCGCTGGCGGGGGCCGGGGCCGCCGGGTGGGCCTTGGGCAGCCAGATGTGCAGCGGGAATACGCCCGCCTTGGCGGCGAAGCCGAAGAACACGCACAGAGCCGCCCACCACAGGGCCGTGCGGTCCGTTACGGCGGCGCAGGCCGCCTTCAGCTCCGACAGCACCAGTGTCCCCGTCAGATGCTGGAGCAGGAACAGCCCCATCAGCGTCACCAGACCGCCCAGAACAGCGATGGTCAGATAGGTCTTTCCGGCGTCCAGCGCCTCCGGCGTCTCCTCCTGTACCACCCACACATAGGAGCCGAGGCTCATAAGCTCGAAGAACAGAAAGGTGGTTTTGAGGTCCGCCGACAGGAACACGCCCAGCGTAAAGCTCAGGCAAATGAGGAAGAAGAAATAGTACCGCCGCAGGCGGTGATGGCCCCGGAAATACTGGGGAGACAGCATGGCGCAGATGAGCCACATGAAGCACACCACCAGCCCATAGAGCCGCTGGAAGCCGCCAAAGGTGAAGGACAGCCCCACTACGGGGGAGACGATGACTGTCCCTACCGGCAGACGGCACAGGGCCAGCATGGCCCCCAGCACCAGCAGCGCCGTGGCGATGACCAGCTCTCCGACCCACTGAGCGGAGAGCTCCCTCCGCCGTGGGATGGCGATGCCGACAGCTATGACGGCGGGCAGCACAAACAAAATCAGCAGATAGAACGTGGTCACAGTGTCACCGCCTCTCGGATCAGATCCAGCAGTCCCTGAGGCATCAGGCCCATCAGCAGGCAGGCCGCCGCCAGCACCACCATGGGTACCAGCATCTGCCACCCCGCCTCATGGACGGAGCCCTCCGGAATGGCCGGAGCGCTGTGCCGGGGGAACCATGCCCGGACTGCGATCTGGAACATATAGATAGCCGTCAGCAGCGCCGACACCAGCAGCACGCCGAAGCCGATGATGGGTAGGGGCTGGTAGGTGTCCACCGCCGCCAGAGCCATGTACCACTTGCTGACAAAGCCGTTGAAGGGGGGGACGCCCGTCAGGGCGCAGGCCGCCACCGTGTAGCACACGAAGGTCACGGGCATCCGCTTGCCCAGTCCCTCCAGCTGATGGACGTACTCCCGGTGACTGTAATGCAGTACGGCTCCGGCGGTGAAGAAGGCCAGGATCTTCACCACGGAGTGGACGATGAGGTGCAGGAAGGCCGCCGTCAGCGCCGGAAGGGTCATAATGGTAGCGGCAAAGAGGATGTACGACAGGTTCGACACCGTGGAGTAGGCCAGCCGCCGCTTGAAGTGCCGCTGCTTCACCGACATACAGGAGGCGAACAGGATGGTGATGAGGGTCAGGGTCATCACCGCCTGCTGCGCCCACGTCCCCACCAGGATCTCCGTGCCGAAGGCGTAGTAGATCAGGCGGATGCAGGCGAAGGCACCGGATTTCACCACGGCCACCGCATGCAGGAGCGCCGTCACCGGGGTAGGCGCCACCGCCGCAGCGGGCAGCCATGCGTGCAGGGGCCAGATGGCCGCCTTAACGCCGAAGCCCACAAAGGCCAGCACGAACACCGTCAGCAGCAGCTGCCGGTCACCGGTGTAGCCCGCCAGATGGCCCCCCAGCGTGAAGTCCTGCGCATCGTTGACAACGAGAAAAACCAGCCCGATGAAGGCCAGCGCCGCCCCGCTCATGGAGTAGACGGCGTACTTGACGCCGGCCTTCCGGGCGGTGGTGGACATGGGCTGCATCACCAGCGGAAGAGTGGCCAGCGTCAGCAGCTCATAGAACAGATACATGGTCATCATGTTCCCGGCGAAGGCCACTCCCAGCGTTACGCCGAAGGAGACAGTGAAAAACGACCAGAACATGGACAGATGCTTCTCGTGGCTCATGTAGTCGAAGGCGTACAGCATGGTAAAGGGCCACAGGGTAGCGGCCAGCCCCGCAAAGAGCCGGGAAGCGCCGTCCATCCGCAGGGTAAGGGTCAGCTCCTCCGTGAAGCGCAGCAGCTGGAAGCTCTCGCTGCCGCAGCGGAGGATGGAGAGCCACGTCACCGCCGAGGTCAGGCAGATCAGCACCCCATAGAACAGATGGCGGCTGCGGTTGTTAGGGAAGCGGATCAGGTACGAGACAAGCCCGCCCACCAGCGGCAGGAAAATGGGAAGCGTCAGATAAAGTCCGTTCATTTACCCGCACCTCCTTAAAGCACCTGCGCTGCCAGAGACTGGAACAGCGCCGTCAGCCGGTCGGGGAACAGACCCAGCACCAGACACACCGCCGCCAGCACCACCAGCGGCAGGGTCATGGCCGGAGGCTCCCGGAGCCGTGGCTCCCCGGCGAAGCCCTCACCGGGGAAGAAGCCGCTGACGATGGGAGCAAACAGGTATCCCGCCGTCAGCAGCGCCGATACCAGCAGCACCGCCGGGACCAGATAGGCCAGAGGGCCGCCGAGTCCGTCCAGTGCCGCCAGAGAGATGGCCCACTTGCTGACAAATCCCCCGAAGGGCGGGATACCTACCAGCGACAGAGAGACGAACACCAGACACAAAAACGTCACCGGCAGGCGGCGTCCCAGTCCCCGGAAGTCCTCCACGTTCCGCAGCCCCGCCAGATGGATGATGGCACCGGCAATGAGGAAGAGGCCAATTTTGGCCCATGCGTGGAAGAATACCTGCAAAAGACCGCCGGTGAGGCCGTCCTCCGTCAGCAGGAACAGCGCCGTCAGCACGTAGGAGATCTGGGAGATACTGGAGTAGGCCAGACGCTTCTTGAAGTCCCGCTCGCCGTAGGCCAGCATGGAACCCATGAACACCGTTCCCAGTGCCAGCACCAGACAGGCCGTCTGGACCCATGTGCCACGCAGCACGGAGGGGCCGGCGATGAAGTACAGTATCCGGATGATACCGATGACGCCCGCCTTGGTGATGATGCCCGACAGCAGGGCGCTGGCGGGGGCAGGGGCCACCGGGTGGGCTGAGGGGAGCCAGTTGTGCATGGGAAACAGGCCCGCCTTTGTACCGAAACCCAGCACCACGAAGAACACCGCCAGCAGCTCCAGCCCCGTGTGCTGCCCGGCAATGAGGGTGCCGCCGGGGGCAAAGTCCAGAGTGGAGGTATTGGTATAGAGCACCACGATACCGAACAGCACGAAGAAGGCGCCGCCGATGGAGTAGTAGAGGTACTTCATAGCGCCGGTAACGGCGTCGTGGGTCAGCTCATGGAGCACCAGCGGCATGGAGCAGAGACTGGTGAGCTCGTAAAAGACGTACATAGATACGAAGTCTGCCGACAAAGCCGTCCCCAGCAGCATCCCCTCCGACAGAAAGAGGAACACATAAAACCGTGCCTCATTTTGGGAGTGGCTCATGTACTCCACGGAGTAGATGAGGGCCAGCAGCCAAGCCACCACCGTCAGGGCGGAAAACACGGCGGCTACACCGTCCAGCTTCATGGCGATGGTCAGGGACTCCGTCAGATGCCAGATGTTGGTGGTATAGCTGCGTCCGGACACCAGCGTCCAGACCACCAGCGCCGTTTCGATGATCTGCATGGTCAGCAGAAACGTGAGCCGCCCCCGGCGGCTGGGGAAGGGGAGCGCTGCCGCCAGACCGGTCAGCAGGGGCAGTGCGATCAAGAGAATCAGCATAGATGGTCACCTGTTCCTTTCCGGTCAGCCGCAGAATAGACCCATGCCCATGGCGAACAGCTCCGTCACGGCAGCGGAGCCAAGGCCCACGGCCAGATTCATGGCCGCCAGCCCCGCCGTAGGCAGGGGGGAGAAGCGTTTGGGACGCTGGGCGTGCTCCGTCTCCTCCGGCACCCAGATCAGCATGGCGGTGTAGAGGAAGTAGAGCACGTTCAGCACCGTGGAGACCCCCAGTGCCAGCCATACCGCCCAGACTCGCCACCCGACGGTGGCGGCGGCAGCGGTGGCGAAGTACAGCTTGGGGATGAACCCGGCGAAAATGGGAATACCCACCATGGACAGAGCGCCTATGGTGAACAGCACACCCGCTGCCGGAGCACGATGGGCCGCCCCCCGCAGGGAACGGAAGTCCTGATGACCGCCGGAGGCTCCGGCCAGCCCCGCCCCGGAGAGGAACAGCATGGGCTTGGTGACGGCGTGGGCCACGATCTGCAGCAGTGCCGCCAGCAGAGCGGCTTGGGTCCCCATGCCCAGCCCCATGTAGATGTATCCGATTTGTGCGCCGGAGGAATAGGCGATCATGGTCCGCAGCCGCCCCGTCTGAATGGCGGAAATGCTGCACACCACCATGCCGCCGATGCCCAGCACCAGCAGCAGGTCCTGAATACCGCTGGCGGCAAAGACCTCGATGCCGATGACCTGATAGATGATCTTGATGAGCAGGAAGATGTACCCCTTGGATACCACACCCGACAGAATGCCGGCGGAGGCGGGGGTGGCCCGGCCGTAGGTGTCGGGCATCCAGAAGTGGAAGGGGAACAGGCCGCTCTTAATGGCAAGTCCGCCCACCATCAGACCGATGGCCACGGTCATGGAGAAGCGGTAGGTGCCGTCGGCCCACAGCAGGGCAATGGACTCCTTCAGCTGCGGGAACAGCAGCTGGCCTGTAATGGAGTAGGTGAAGATGACACCGATGAGGAACAGCCCGGAGCCCACCAGAGAAAAGATCATGTACCGCACGGCGGCCAGCAGGGGCCGTCCACCGTCACGGGCCGCCAGCAGGCAGCAGGAGGCGATGGTCAGTACCTCAATGAACACATAGGCGGTGAAGATATCATTGGTGTAGCACAGGGCCAGCAGAGCCACGTGGGCCAGATCGATCATCACCCAGTAAAGCCTCATTCGGTGCTCCGGGATATCCCGGCGGATGCGGGGCATCCCACCCAGCACGCTCAGCAGCATCACCGCCGCAAACAGCAGGGCCATGAAGGACTCCAGCACCCCCACGGTGATCTCGTTGCCCCACGGGGCGGGGTAGTGACCCATCATATAGGAGTAGCTGGTGCCGTTCACGGCGCAGAATACCAATAGCGCCGCCTGCATACAGACGCTGACGCTCAGCAGGAACAGCGTCAGTCCTCTGGCCCAGCGGTCGTTGGCGGCAAAGGAGATCACAGCGCATACCAGCGACAGAATGATGGCAAAGAGGGGGAAGTTCTGCACGAAGCTCATCGACGATCCCTCCTCTTTTTCTTGTGGGAGATCATCATGTAGAGCTTATCCACGTCCAGTGTCCGATACGTCTTGTAGATCCGCACCGTCAGCGACAGCATCACCGCCGACACGCTGACGGAGACCACAATGCCCGTCAGCACCAGACCGGCGGGAATGGGATTGACATACCGGCTCATGTCCGTGACGCCGTCCACGATGATGGGAGCGGTGCGCCCGGCGATGTAGCCCCGGTCCGCCAGCAGCAGAAAAACACCGCTGTCCATGATGTCCAGTCCGATGACCTTCTTGATGAGATTCCGGGAGAACAGCAGCATGCAAAAGCCGATGACGAACAGCAGCACCGCCACGGCCTCCTCATAGTTAAAGGGGAGATTTTCCAGATGCATTTTTTACAGCTCCCCCCTTCGGAAGTACATATAAAAGCTATACATGGTGCAGCACACCACCAGGCCCACCGCCACGTTCAGCGGCAGGATCAGACCGCCGGAGAGGATGTTCCCCGGCGTGCCGGGAGAGATGATGGAGTGCAGATGGTTGGCGCCGGTGAAGAAGGAGTAGCTCTTGGCCAGACAGTAAAAGCCCAGAGAGCACACCACCACCGCCCGGAGAATGGAGGCCCGGAAGGTGCGGGAGGCGGCCTCGTCGCCCCATACCAGCGCATAGATCATCAGACCCGCCGCCAGCACCGCTCCGCCGGAGAAGCCTCCGCCGGGGGAGAGATGGCCGTTGAGAAGGATGTATACGCCGAACAGCAGGATCACCGGGATCAGCCCCCGGCACACCCCGGCCACAATGGGATCGGCGGCGTAGTTCACCACCTCCTTGGGCAGGGGGCGGCGCTTTTTGGGGGAGAGATTCATGAGGATGGTCACGGCGCACACGGCGGTGAACAGCACAAAGGACTCACCCAGCGTATCGAAAGCACGGTAGTCCAGAATCATACCCGCCACGGTGTTGACGGCCCCGGTCTCCTCCGTACCCTGCTCCACATAGCGCTGGGCCACCTCATTGACGGTGGGTGCATCCGCCGAGCCGTAGCGGGGGAGGTTGGCCACCGTCATCAGCATCAGCGCCGCAAACACGGCGCACAGCAGGAAGGCCAGCACATTATAAAGCCGCAGGGAGCGCCGCAGGGAGCGTAGGAAGGTGTCCCGATCCCGCTTGGGCTGATAGGGCTCCACAGCCTCCGGCTGCGGCTCGTCCTTCTCCACATACAGCTGCTGAGTCAGGTCCAGATCGCCCTCCAGCCACTGGTGCAGCAGTTCCTGCTCAGTGGGTCGCTTCGTTTTCTTCATGGGGTTCCTCCTCTCCTTGCGTCTCCTCCACGTCGGCATCCCGGTCGATGCGGTCGATGCGCCGCAGCGTCAGGAAGAACAGAATGCCGGTGATGCCTGCGCCTACGGCGGCCTCGGTCAGGGCCAGATCGGGCGCCTCCAGCAGGATCCAGATGACGGACATGATGATGGAGTAGGCCATGTAGATGATGACCGCCCGCAGGGGCTTTTTCACCAGCGCCGTGGCCACGGCGCACACCAGCAGACCCGCCAGCAGCAATAGACGGAACACGGTGCTCATGGGGCGCTCACCTCCTCCGTCTCCTCCGGCAGCTCCAGATAGCGGGCCAGATCCTCCTGCCCGGCCCGGTATTCGAATTGCGCCAGCATATGGCTGGACAGGGGAGAGGTATACCACTGGATCACCAGCACCAGCACCAGCTTCCACAGCACGGCCCGGAAGCCCACCGCCACCATGACGCCCAGCAGTACCAGCCCCAGCGCCAGCGTATCGGCAATGGCGGCAGCATGGAGCCGGTTCAGGGCATAGTCAAAGCGGAACAGGCCCAGCAGCGCCGTAAGCAGGGCGAAAAGCCCCCCCACCACGCATAGGGCCGTCACGCCGAAGCGGATCCATTCACCGATCATGGGACGCCTCCTCCTTTTTCCGCTGATTGCGCTGATAGAGATTGATGTAAATGCGACAGAGCATCATCACGGCGATAAACGACAGCACCACATAGATCAGGGCGATGTCCGCCAGATAATCCTCTCCCAACAGGAAGGTCAACACCACGATGACCATCACCACGATGGTGCCGACGAGGTTGATGCCGATGATGCGGTCCACCGTCAGCCTGGCCCGGATGATATACACCAGCGCCGCAAGAATGCCCACAGCCAGCACCACCAGAGCGCCCCAGAACAGATAATTATAGCACTGCTCGATCAGATCCATCACTTGCTGCCCTCCAGCTTCTTCAGAATACGAACCAGATTCCAGTCCGGGATGGCCTCACCGCCGTCCTTATCCAGACACAGTACCAGAAATTCCTCCTCCTGCTGCCGGATGGTGACGGTGCCGGGGGTCAGGGTGATGGAGTTGGACAGCAGCACACGGGAGCTGGCCTCCTCCAGCGGCACCTGCAGCCGCACCACGGCAGGGCGGTAGGCAGCCTTGGGGGAGAGAATGACCTTCATGGTCTGCACATTGGCCTTCACGATCTCCCATACCAGCGTCACGCCGTATTGAAGATACCGCCCCAGCCGCCCCAGCACCCGCCGCTCGTTCCGGGGATGATACCCCAGCACGGCGACGCAGAAGGCATATACAAGCCCCGTTACGACGATGCCGAACAGGCAGATCTCCAGCGTCACCCGCCCGTTGAAAATAAGCCACAGCAGAAACAGAAACACACACATCAGCATGGACTGTCACATCCTTTTCCGGGGCGGGCTGTTCCGTACCCATCCCCTGATAATTTACATAAAACGTCCAAAGTTGCACGCAAAATTTATTGTACCATGGTTGGAAAGCACAAGTCAATAAAAAAAGGTTTCACAATGCGAAAAAATGAAGGAAAGCCGCCGGGAAACCCGGAAAGTTCCAGTCCGCAGCATAGGAAATCGTGCCGGTTTTTGGCATATTTCCACCGCCGGAAGGCACCCCTTGCGCCGGAGGGCGTCTCCTGTTATAATACGGTGAAGAACAGGAGGTGCGTTCATGGCGCTATACACACAAAAGGCCATCATGCGGGCCTTTGGGGAGATGCTGGAGGAGATGCCCTTCGACAAGATCACCGTGACGGCCCTTGTAAAGCGGTGCGATATCAGCTCCAACACCTTTTATTACCACTACCGGGACATCTATGATCTGTTGGATGCGTGGTTCCATCTGGAGTTGGGCCGCTTCACCGGAGAGGGTACCGACTGGCATACGTCCACCAAGGCCGTCATGCGGGAGTGTCAGGCCCATCCCGCCAAGATCTACCATGTGTTCAACGCCCTGTCACGGGACCGGATGGAGCAGTATGTGTTCTCCCTGACGGACGACACCTTTTTCCGGCTGGTGCAGCAGCAGACGGCAGACAGCGGCCTGCCGCAGGAGCGGGTGGAGGAGATCGCCGCCTTCTGTCGCTATGCCTATGTGGGCTTTTTCCTGCAATTCCTGTGGAACCGTATGGAGGCGGACATCGACCGCAGCGTGGACCGGCTGGGGGAGCTGATGACCGCCTTTGTCCGCAGCGCCATGGCGGAGCCGGCGAACTGAATTTTCGGATAAACCGGCAGAAATGTCCCCAATAGGACGCTTCTGCCGCCGTCTATGAGGGCGGGGCTATCATGCGGCCCGGGAGACGGCGGAAAAGTACGATATCAACGTGCCGTGGCTGATCCGCATGGATCCCACCTCCGCCTGCAATATGCGCTGCACCGGCTGCGTGGCCGGACGAGCATCAAAACTGAAACCGATGAACGAAAGTCCCACGGCGATGCCGTGGGACTCTATTCGTCCGGAGATAAAAGACAAATTGTAACCATTTTGTGCATATTTTGTAATTGTAATTCCCATGGGGATAGACCATAATAGAATACAGTTTCACGCAGCTTACGGGACAGCCTGCAGAGTGATCTGCGGGCTGTCTTTCTGGATAGACAGCATCGGTCACGTTCAATACCATAGGAGAATCGCATGGGCTTTAACACACTACCCTTTATTTTCATCTTTCTGCCGGTGTTTCTGGCAGTATATTACCTGATGCCGGAGCGACTGCGAAACGGCGTTCTGACATTAGGGAGTCTTGTCTTTTACCTGCTCGGCACATGGAAGCGGCCGTGGTGTCTGGCGCTGCTGCTGGGGCTCATGGCTCTGACGTGGCTCTCCGGCCGGAAGCTGGCGGGGAGCAAGCCCCTGCTGGTGGGGAACCTGCTGGTGCTGGGCCTGTGCCTTTTCGGCTTCAAATATGCCGGCCTGCTGGGCAGTGGCATCGCCCTGCCGCTGGGCCTGAGCTTTTACTCCTTCCAGATGGCTGCCTACGTCATCGACGTGTACCGTGGCCGCATGGAGCCGGAGGAGTGTCCGGTGTCCTACGCCGCAGAGATCCTGATGTTCCCCAAGCTCCTCTCCGGCCCTCTCATGGACCCGGCGGATCTGAAGGAGCAGATGTACCGCCGCACCTGCACCCTGCGGGAGCTGGATGCGGGCCTGCGGGACTTCATCATCGGTCTTTCCATGAAGGTGCTGCTGGCCAACCAGATCGGCGGCCTGTGGCGTCAGGTCAAGACCATCGGCTTCGAGAGCGTCTCCACCCCTATGGCGTGGCTGGGAATTGTGGCCTACTCTCTGCAGCTGTATCTGGACTTCTGCGGCTATTCATGGATGGCCATCGGCGTAGGGGAGATGCTGGGCTTCCGGCTGCCCCGGAACTTCGAGCACCCCTACGCCGCCCGCTCCATGCGGGACTTCTGGCGCCGCTGGCACATCAGTCTCAGCTCTTGGTTTCGGGACTATGTGTACATCCCGCTGGGCGGCAGCAAAAAGGGGGAGGGCCGTACCTACCTGAACCTGCTGGTGGTGTGGCTGTTTACGGGCCTGTGGCACGGCAGTACGCTGAACTTCCTGCTGTGGGGACTGTTCCTCTTTGCCCTCATCTCTCTGGAACGTCTGGGCTGGGGCAAGGTGCTCCGGCGCAGTCAGGTGATCTCCCGGCTCTATATGCTCCTGGTGATCCCCCTAAGTTGGATGCTCTTCGCCATCCCCTCCCTGAAGGACATCGGCAGCTATATCGGGCGGCTCTTTGCCTTCTCCGGCGGCACGGCGGTCCATGCACGGGATTTTCTGGTCTACGGACGGCAGTACGCCGTGGTATTGGTCATCGGTCTGCTGGTGTCCACGCCCTTACCGGAGAAGCTCTGGCGCCGCATCCGCACCTCCCCGCTGGGAACGGTGCTCCTGCTGGTGCTGTTCTGGGTATGCGTTTACTGTATGGCGGTGGCCACCAACGACCCCTTTATGTATTTCAGCTTTTGAGGACGAGCAGCCATGAAGAGATTAAAACCAAAACAGAGAGGACTGGCCGCGCTGGCCATCCTGCTGGTGGCCACCTCCCTGGCAGCCACCGTAACGGGCCTTGTGCTGAAGGCCCAGCTGCAAAAGTATGTAGGGGGCTGGGAGGACCGTCTGGCCATCGCCGTGCCATTCATGCTGCTGCATGACGACACAGACCTCCGCCGCATGGAGCAGGCCAAGCAGCGTAGTCAGGATGAGCCAAAGCAGCCGGAGCAGCCCACTGAACCGGAAAAGCCTGCCGAGCCGGAGCAGCCCACTGAACCGGAAAAACCCGACGAACCGGAGAAGCCGCAGGTGCCGGGAGTGCCTACGGAGCTTCCCACCGTGGTGCCGGGGGCCAAGTACGGCGAGGACGAGAGCTTTTTCGACGATGCCCTGTTCATCGGAGATTCCCGCATGGTCAGCTCCGCCTACTATGCAAGACTTGGCAAGGCGGATTACTTCACAGACGTTGGCATGAACGTGTTTCAGATGTTCTCCGTTACCGCCTCGGACGATAACTTCGATGCCACGGACCTGACGACCCTGCTGCAAAACCGTACCTATAAGAAGATCTTCATCATGCTGGGCATCAACGAGTGCGGCTACCCCATGAGCAGCCTGCTGAGCGCCTATCAGGAGGACATCGACACCTTGAAAAGGCTCCAGCCGGATGCCACCATCTACCTGCTGAAGGTCTACGGCGTGTCCCGCTCCGTGGCGGAGGGCACCAGCTACTTCAGCCCCCAGCGCCTACAGGAGGTCAACGACGGCATCGCCGGTCTGGCCGACGGCAAGAAGGTTCACTGTCTGGACGCTTCCCACCTCTACTGCGATGACGAGGGCTACATGAAGGAGGAGTACACCAGCGACGGCGTCCATCCCTACGCCAAGGATGCAGCACTTTTTGCCCAGTGGCTGTGCCAGCAGATCAGCGGCGGCCGGTAGGCCTTTACAGATCACCGGATGTATGGTATCCTGTGTAAGAACGCAAAAGGAAGGGGGACGGCAAAATGCCGGGACTCTATGACCGGGTGCAGCGCAGCCCCCGGCAAAAAACCTTCCCGTGGTGGGCGGTCATTCTGGCGATTACTCTGGTAGTGCTGACCTGCATCGGCCTGTTCCTCAGCCGACCCCAGCGCATCAAGAACCGCTACGAGGCCTGCATGGACGCCGTCTCCGCCAGCACCATCTATGCCAAGCGCCACCGGGGTGTCCGGGCGCTGGTGGACGGACAGGAGCTGCGCCTGCGAGAGAGTAACGCCCGCTCCATATACAGCAGTCTGGCCGCTTTGGGCGTGGGCCACTTCACCGACCGGCTGCCGGAGGGGGAGCCGGATGCCACCCTCTATTACAGTGACACCTCGGTGATGCGCCTGTGGCGCTATCCACTGAAGCGCAGCAGCTCCGGCCGTTGGGAGGGTGTGTTCATTTCCTTTGTATCGCTGGATGGCACCACCTATTCCTACTATACGGATCGAACGGACTGGCAGAATATCTCATGGCCATTGTCACCTGAGAGCAACGCCCCGTGGAGCAACTGAAGAATGACCGAAGGGGGTGTGACCTGTGGGTCACACCCCCTTTTTCACAGCTCCTGCTTGATGGAGCGTATGGCATTTTTCTCCAACCGGCTCACCTGCGCCTGCGAGATGCCGATCTCGGAGGACACCTCCATCTGGGTCTTGCCCTGACAGAACCGCAGGGCCAGAATGTTCCGCTCACGGGGCTGCAAGTGGGAGATGGCGTCCTTCAGCGCCAGCTGCTGCAGCCAGCCCTCATCGCTGCTGTGGTCGTCCCGGATCTGATCCATGACGCACACGGCGTCCCCGCCGTCGGCGTACACCGGCTCATACAGAGACACCGGGGCTGACATGGCGTCCATGGCGAACACCACCTCCTCACGGGGCAGCTCCAGCTCCTGGGCGATCTGCTCCACCGTAGGCTCCCGCTGCTGCTGGCGCAGGAGCCGCTCACGGGCCTGCAGGACCTTATAGGCAGTGTCCCGCATACTCCGGCTGACCCGCAGGGTGCTGTTGTCCCGGAGATAGCGGCGGATCTCCCCCACGATCATGGGAACGCCATAGGTGGAGAACCGCACCGGCTGACGGATGTCGAAGTTGTCGATGGCCTTGATAAGACCGATGCACCCCACCTGAAACAGATCGTCGGCGTTCTCGCCCCGGCTGCTGAACCGCTGGATCACCGACAGCACCAGCCGAAGATTGCCCCGGATCAGCCGCTCACGGGCCGCCATATCCCCCTGCTTGGTGCGCCGGAGAAGCTCCATCATCTCGTCGTTTTTCAGGATCTCCAGCCGGGCTGTATTGATCCCGCAGATTTCCACCTTCCCCTGCATACGCCGCCTCCACCACTTGGATGATGACAGTATTTCCCGCAGATAGGCGGCTTATACGGCGTGACAAAAATCCCGCACATTCGACGGAGAATAGAGAAAGCCTCTTGGCTGTCAAAAAGGGGGGACACTTTCGTCAATGGGGCGGAAGGGTGTGTGCGGGAAACCCGGAAGGGGTGTCCTGCACGATAATAATCACCATTTTTTAGAACTTTTTTGAAGTTCTGAAAAATGATTGCAGCGTGTCGAAAAAAACTTTTCGACACGCTGAGTCCCTCAGCTGGCAGATACAGCTGAGGGACTTTTAACCTGTAAACTATTTTACCCTTACACCATGCGGCAGGACTCCACCTCACCGCAGTCATCCGGGAACCTACTGTGGTCATACTCGATGCCATTGCGGTCATAGTAGTTCTTGATGGCGGACTTGATGGACTCCTCCGCCAGCACGGAACAGTGCAGCTTGTGGGCCGGCAGACCGCCCAGCGCCTCCACCACCTGCCGGTTGGTGACGGCCAGCGCCTCATCGATGGTCTTGCCCTTGATCATCTCCGTAGCCATGGAGGAGGAGGCGATGGCGCTGCCGCAGCCAAAGGTCTCGAATTTCACATCCTCGATCACGCCGTCCTTGATTTTCAGGTACATCTTCATAATGTCGCCGCACTTGGCGTTGCCCACCTGCCCCACGCCGTCGGCATCGGGAATCTCACCCACATTCCGGGGGTGCATGAAATGATCCATTACAGTATCGGTATACAGTGCCATGATAGTACTCCTTTCACTAAATCAACGCTTACAGCATGAATTGCTTCTTACCGGATTCCAGATCCTTCCATACCGGGGACATGGACCGCAGATACGCCACCACACGGGGAACCTCCCGCAGGATGTGGTCGATCTCCCACGGCTGGTTCCACTCGCTGAGACTCAGCCGCAGGGAGCCATGGGCCACCTCATGGGGCCGCCCGATGGCCAACAGCACATGGCTGGGATCCAGGGAGCCGGAGGTGCAGGCGGAGCCGGAGGAGGCGCAGATGCCTGCATCATCCAGCAGCAGCAGGAGAGACTCGCCCTCGATGCCCTCGAAGCAGAAGTTGACGTTGCCGGGCAGCCGGTTCACCGGGTCGCCGTTGAGAGCGCTGTGGGGGATCTGGGACAGCCCCGCAATGAGCTTGTCCCGCAGAGCCGTCACCTTGGCCCGGTTCTCCTCCATGTGGGCGCAGGCATCCTCCAGCGCAGCGGCCATGGCGGCGATGCCGGGGACGTTCTCCGTACCGGCTCGCTTGCCCCGCTCCTGTGCGCCGCCCTCGATGAGACTGGTGATGGGTACGCCCTGCCGGACATACAGAGCACCTACGCCCTTGGGGCCGTGGAACTTGTGGCCGGAGAGACTCAGCATATCGATGTGCTGGGCCTTGACGTCAATGGGCAGGTGTCCCACTGCCTGCACGGCGTCGGTGTGGAACAGCACGCCTGCCTCCCGGCACACGGCGCCGATTTCCTCAATGGGGAGGATACTGCCGATCTCATTGTTGGCGTACATCACCGTCACCAGACAGGTATCCGACCGGATAGCCTCCTTCACCTGCTGGGCGGTAACGGTGCCGTTGGGGCCCACCGGCAGCAGCGTCACCTCGAAGCCCTGCTTCTCCAGACGCTTCAGGGAGTGGAGGATGGCGTGGTGCTCGAAGGCGGTGGAGATGATGTGCTTCTTGCCCTTCAGCCGTCCCAACTCCGAAGCGGACAGCAGAGCCTGATTGTCGGCCTCACTGCCGCCGGAGGTGAAGAGGATCTCACGGGGCTTGCAGTTCAGGCATCGGGCCATGGCCTCACGGGCGCTCTGCAGCAGCTCGGCGGCGTGCTGGCCCACACTGTGCAGGCTGGAGGGGTTTCCGTAGTTGTCCTCCAGCGCCGGCAGCATGGCGGCCAGCGCCACAGGGCTCATCTTGGTGGTAGCGGCATTATCTGCGTATATCATAGGGATTCCTCCTGAAAAGATTTACCTACCATTTTGGTATGTTAGTAGTATAGCAGGATTAACCTACCAAGTCAAGGGGTATTGAAAATTTTGGGAGAAAAAGCCCTCTCCGCCGGTGCGCTTGCATCTCACCCTGCTTTGTGATACACTGAAGCACATATACAGATTCAGGAGATAACGCATATGACCGACTACCTTCACATACAGCTGCCGCCGGATCAGATCCGGGGCATCAGCAGCATCGGATTGGCCCATATGGGGGATGCCGTGTATGAACTGCTGGTGCGGACATGGCTCTGCGCCCACGGCAAAGCCACCGGTAAGGGCCTGCACCGGGCCACGGTGGCGCTGGTGTGCGCCCCCAAGCAGGCGGAACTGGCCCAGCGCATCCTGCCCCTGCTGACAGAGGAGGAGCAGGCGGTGTTCCGCCGGGGTCGCAACGCTAACGTCCACTCCATTCCCGCCCACGCCAGCCGTGCGCAATACCAGCAGGCCACGGCGCTGGAAGCGCTGCTGGGCTGGCTGCACCTCAGCGGCCGCCACGACCGGGTGGAGCAGCTGTTCGCCGTGATGATGGAGGAGGAATAATATGCCGCTGGACGCCATTTGTATGCAGGCCGTGGTCCGTGAGACCGCCGCCCAGATAGAGAATGCCCGCATTGAGAAGATCCAGCAGCCGGCACGGGATCAGGTGATCCTGCTGCTGCGGGGCGGGCGGCGCCTGCTGCTCAACGCCGGAGCCAGCCAGCCCCGGCTGCATCTGACCCAGCAGCTGCGGGACAACCCCGCCCAGCCCCCCATGTTCTGTATGCTGCTGCGGAAGCATCTGGCCGGGGGACGGCTGCTGCGTCTGGAGCAGGAGCCGCTGGAGCGTGTGGTGACACTGACCATCCGGGCGGTGGACGAGCTGGGGGAGCAGAGCGACTACCGCCTGATCTTGGAGGCCATGCCCCGCCACGCCAACCTCATTTTGGTGGATCGGGAGGGCCGCATCGTGGACTGCCTGCGCCGGGTGGACTTCGAGATGTCCCAGCAGCGTCAGGTGCTGCCGGGGCTCTACTACCGCCTGCCGCCCCGTCAGGATAAGTGCGACCCGCTGACGACGGAGGAGGATGCCTTCCGCCGCCTGCTGGCCCGGCGCCCGGAGGACAGTCCGCTGGACCGCTGGCTCATGGACACCTTCACCGCCATTCCGCCCCTGCTGGCACGGGAGTTGGTCTGCCGCACCTGCGGCGAGACGGACGCCCGCAGCGCCGCCCCCGACACCCTGTGGCAGACCTTCCACACATGGCAGCAGCAGGTGCAGGAGGGCCGCTTTCTCCCGCAGCTGCTGGAGCGTGAGGGCCGACCGGCGGACTTTTCCTATTTCCCCGTGACCCAGTACGGACCCTCGGTCACCTGCCGCACCTACGACACCTTCGCCCAACTGCTGGATGACTTCTATCAGGGCCGGGAACAGGCGGACCGTGTCCGCCAGAAGGGGCAGGATCTGATGAAGGCCGCCACCGCCGCACGGGATCGTGTCCGCCGGAAGCTGGCCCTTCAGGAGAAGGAGTACGCCGCCGCACGGGACCGGGAGTCTCTGCGGCTGTCCGGTGAGCTCATCACCGCCAACCTCTACCGCATGGAGCGGGGCATGACCTGCCTGACGGCGGAGAACTACTACGAGGAGGGCTGCCCCCAGCTGGATATCCGTCTGGACCCGCTGCTGACGCCTCAGCAGAACGCCGCCCGCTATTTCAAGCAGTATGCCAAGGCCAAGACGGCGGAGCGCATCCTGACGGAGCAGCTGGAAAAGGGCCGGCAGGAGTTCTCCTATCTGGAGAGCGTGGTGCAGGAACTACAGCAGGCGGAGCTGGAGCAGGACTTCAACGACATCCGTACCGAGCTGACGGAGGGCGGCTACCTCCGGGGCCGGGGCAAAAAGCAGCCCGGCTTCCAGCGGGCCTCCCGCCCACGGGAGTTCCGCTCCACGGCGGGCCTGCGAATTCTGGTGGGCCGCAGCAACCGCCAGAACGACAAGCTGACGTGCAAGGACGCCGACCGCCGGGATATCTGGTTCCACACCCAAAAGATCCACGGCTCCCATGTGATCCTCTGCACCGGCGGCACAGAGCCGGACCGCCGGAGCATTGAGGAGGCCGCCTCACTGGCCGCCTACTATTCTCAGGGCCGGGAGGGCGGCAAGGTGCCGGTGGATTATACCCCGGTGAAATTCGTGAAAAAGCCCGCCGGGGGGAAGCCCGGCATGGTAGTCTATACCACCTATCAGACGATCTACGCCGTACCGGACGAGGCGCTGGCCCGCCGCCTGTCGGTGAAATAAGACAAGCCCCGGAGGCCCTTCCTCCGGGGCTTGTAAATTTCTTAACGGCCGATTTTTCCCCGGATGACTTAAAATATACGGAATATCTTGCATAAATCAGTTGTAAATTCGGCGGAAGTATGATAATATATTGAATCACTGAACAGCGGCGCAGTATCCTAGTCAGATCTGCCGTCTTCTAAGAAGGGCCTAAAAATCCTTTTAAGGGCACAACTGTGAAACTCCTGGTGCCTGCTGCTTACGCCCAGTTTGGGGTGGGTGCTGGGAGGAGATGCGGGAGCCCCCGCATCTGCGGTGGTGGGGCGCCCTCCAATGGCATGGAGGACCCGACCCTGCCTCTGTGGAGACCTGCTGTTGTGCACAGGCGTACTCCCTTTGTGGTCAAGCGACTTGTGTACGAGGCAGATTATGAACCTGCAATGCGGTGCTACCCGGCCTTGTGCCGTGAACGCTGTGTGCAGAGTAGCCTGCCTTGCGTGGGTAGGGTAGATAGGGAAGTGGAAGCACCACTGCCCCTGGCCAGGGGCAGCGTGTTGATTCTCTCGAAACCCTGCCTGCAAAAGAGGCTAAGAGACGGTTTGACTGCTGTGGAAATCACCTAGGCTGTCCCACAGGGGCGCAGAGGGGATTGCAGTGCGGACTAAGTGGCAGTCGGGTTTCATGACCGGTAACATCATGGCGCAGCACCGAACGGGAAACCGCCTGATCGGCAACGAGAGGTGTGCTGTGGGGAAATCCTACCCGTACCTAAGCCGCAAGATTAACCCTCGGCGCTGCCCTGTTCAGTATTTTCTTATGAAGCATCTACATTTTTGCAAAGCAAAGAGAGGGATATTCCTTTGAGCGAAAGCGATAAAACCGATAGAAATAAGGGAAAGAGCAAGAGTAAGAACAAGAAGAAAAGCGGCTGCAGCTGGGCGCTGCGGGTCTTTCTGCTGGCGGTGGCGCTGTCGGCGCTGCTGAGCTTTTTCTCCTCCACTGCGCTGGAGGGGACCGGCTACGCCGTGGCCATCATCGTGCTGGCGGTGTTCATCGCCCTCGGCATCGTGTTTGATATGATCGGCGTGGCCGTCACCGCCGCCGACCCCAAGCCCTTCCACTCCATGGCGGCCCACAAGGAAAAGGGCGCCAAGGAGGCCATCCGTCTGCTGAAAAACGCCAATCAGGTCAGCTCCTTCTGCAACGACGTGGTGGGCGACATCTGCGGCATCGTCAGCGGCTCCACGGCGGCTGTCATCGTGGTGGAGCTGCAGAAGGACCTGAGCACTACCTCCATTCTTATCTCCATCGCC
>OIZW01000395.1_pt1 | contig 40283 bp, 37 predicted proteins | sample 1588581 | NCBI WGS metagenome assembly OIZW01 (sample SAMN03283266) | human gut metagenome | biome: human-associated habitat; material: feces | host: Homo sapiens | place: USA | collected 2013 | reverse complement strand
CTGGAGGCTCTTGTGATATAATTAGACGATTATGCAAAAGGTACATTATTATTATATTAGAAAGGCGCGGTAAAGAGATGAAGGCATTTTTAATATTGGAAGATGGCACTGTGTTTGAGGGAACTCATATTGGTGCAGACAAAGAAGTAATTAGTGAGATTGTGTTCAATACTTCTATGGCAGGTTATCTTGAGGTCTTGACAGATCCTTCCTATGCGGGACAGGCAGTCTGCATGACTTATCCACTGATTGGCAACTATGGAATCTGCAAGGATGATATGGAGTCACGCAAGCCATGGCCGGATGGATTCATTGTCAGAGAACTGTCAAGAAATTACAGCAATTTCAGAGCAGATATTTCCATTCAGCAGTTCATGGAGGAGAACGGGGTTCCTGGTATCGCAGGCATTGATACAAGAGCATTGACTAAGATCCTTCGTGAAAAGGGCACAATGAATGGCATGATTACCACGAATGAGAACTATAATTTTGATGAAATTCTTCCAAGATTAAAAGCTTATACCACTGGTAAGGTAGTTGAGAAGGTTACATGTGACCAGGTATATGAAGTGAAGGGTTCACAGAGCCTGACAGAGAACGGTGCTATCTCAGGAAGTGCAAAGTTCGATGCAGCAGCTTTTGCACAGGGAGTCCGCGAGAAGAAGCCATCCCTTGTAAAAGAGCTAAATGGTAAGGGTAAGAAGGTTGCCCTGTTGGATCTTGGAACCAAGGCTAATATTGCTTATTCCTTAAAGTCCAGAGGATGTGACGTAACAGTATATCCTGCACAGACCAAAGCAGAGGAAATCATTGCCGCAGCGCCTGACGGTATCATGCTTTCCAATGGACCTGGAGATCCTAAGGAATGTACAGAGATCATTGCTGAGATTCGCAAGCTCTACGATACAGATATTCCTATCTTTGCCATCTGTCTGGGACATCAGCTTATGGCGCTGGCAACGGGAGCAGATACTTATAAAATGAAATACGGACACAGAGGCGGTAACCATCCTGTTAAGGACCTGGCAACGGGGCGCGTATACATCTCTTCCCAGAACCACGGTTATGTTGTCGATATGGACAAGCTTGACCCGAAGGTTGCAACACCTGCATTCATCAATGTAAACGATGGAACAAACGAAGGATTGAACTATACAGGTAAGAAGATCTTTACAGTACAGTTCCACCCGGAGGCATGCTGCGGACCGCAGGATTCCGGATATTTGTTTGACAGATTTATAGATATGATGGAGGTAAATGAATAATGCCTAAGAATCCTAATGTGAAAAAAGTAATGGTAATTGGTTCCGGTCCTATTGTAATCGGACAGGCTGCAGAGTTCGACTATGCAGGTACACAGGCATGCCGTTCCCTGAAAGAAGAAGGAATCGAAGTAGTACTGGTCAATTCTAACCCTGCTACGATCATGACAGATAGAGATATTGCTGATAAGGTATATATTGAGCCTTTGACAGCCAAAGTTCTTGAACAGATCATAGAGAAAGAAAAGCCGGACTCCATTCTGCCGACACTTGGTGGACAGGCTGGACTGAATCTTGGTATGGAGCTGGAAGAGAGTGGCTTCTTAAAGAGCCATAATGTAAAGCTCCTTGGTACAACCGCAGCTACAATCAAGAAAGCGGAAGACCGTCAGGAATTCAAAGACACCATGGAGAAGATTGGTGAACCATGTGCGGCATCACTGGTTGTTGAGAACGTGGAAGATGGTGTGGCATTTACCAATACCATCGGTTATCCTGTAGTACTTCGTCCTGCTTATACACTGGGTGGAAGCGGCGGTGGTATCGCCCATAACCAGACAGAACTGGAAGAGATTTTGGAGAATGGTCTTCGTCTTTCCCGTGTAGGACAGGTTCTTGTAGAACGTTGTATCGCAGGCTGGAAGGAAATCGAATACGAAGTAATGCGAGACAGTGCAGGTAACTGTATCACAGTATGTAACATGGAGAACATTGACCCTGTTGGTGTTCATACCGGTGACAGTATCGTAGTTGCGCCTTCCCAGACATTGAGTGATAAAGAATATCAGATGCTGAGAACTTCTGCACTGAATATTATTTCAGAGTTAAATATCACAGGTGGATGTAACGTACAGTTCGCACTGCATCCAACCAGTTTTGAATATTGTGTTATCGAAGTAAACCCTCGTGTAAGCCGTTCTTCAGCACTGGCTTCCAAGGCAACAGGTTATCCGATTGCCAAGGTTGCAGCCAAGATCGCACTTGGTTACACACTGGATGAAATCAAAAATGCCATTACAGGTAAAACTTATGCAAGCTTCGAGCCTACTCTTGACTACTGCGTAGTTAAGATGCCTCGTCTGCCTTTTGATAAGTTCATTACAGCGAAGAGAACACTGACGACTCAGATGAAAGCAACCGGTGAAGTCATGAGTATCTGTACGAACTTTGAAGGTGCGCTGATGAAGGCAATCCGTTCTCTGGAACAGCATGTTGACTGCCTGAGAAGCTATGACTTCTCTGCATTAGACAGGCAGGAACTGTTAAAGAGACTGGAGATCGTAGACGATCAGAGAATTTATGTGATTGCAGAAGCACTTCGTAAAGGAATTGACTACGATACAATCTTTAATATCACAAAGATTGACCGTTGGTTCATTGATAAGATCGCAATTATTGTTGAGATGGAATCCGCTCTGGAGAAGGGACCTCTTACAGTAGAGCTTCTGAAAGAAGCAAAGAGAATCGAATTCCCGGATAATGTAATCGCAAGATTAACAGGTAAAACAGAGGAAGAAATCAAAGAAATGCGTTACAGCAACGGTATTACAGCATCTTTCAAGATGGTTGATACCTGTGCAGCAGAGTTTGAAGCATCTACTCCTTACTATTATTCCTGCTTTGATGGAGAGAATGAAGCAATCGAGACAAATCCTCCTAAAAAGGTGCTGGTACTTGGTTCCGGTCCTATCCGTATCGGTCAGGGTATCGAGTTCGATTACTGCTCCGTTCATGCAACCTGGGCTTTTGCCAAAGCAGGCTATGAGACAATTATCATTAACAACAACCCGGAGACAGTAAGTACTGACTTCGATATCGCGGACAAGCTGTATTTCGAGCCATTGACTCCGGAGGATGTCGAGAACGTTGTAAATATTGAGAAACCGGATGGAGCTGTTGTACAGTTCGGTGGACAGACAGCAATCAAATTAACAGAAAGCCTGATGAAGATGGGCGTACCTATCCTTGGAACCAAGGCAGAGGACGTTGATGCAGCAGAGGATAGAGAGCTCTTTGATGAGATCCTTGAGCAGACACAGATTCCCCGTGCAGCAGGTGGTACTGTATTCACAGCAGAAGAGGCAAAGGAAGTTGCCAACAGATTAGGATATCCTGTTCTGGTAAGACCTTCCTATGTACTTGGTGGACAGGGTATGCAGATCGCAAGCTGTGATGAAGAGATTGAAGAATTCATGGCTATCATTAACAGAATTGCACAGGATCACCCGATTCTGGTAGACAAGTACTTACAGGGTAAGGAACTGGAAGTAGACGCTGTATGTGATGGTACAGATATTCTCATTCCTGGTATCATGGAGCATATTGAGAGAACCGGTGTCCACTCAGGTGACTCTATCTCCGTATATCCTGCTCATACAGTCAGCAAGCATGTAAAGGAAACAATTGCAGAGTACACTAGAAGACTGGCTAAGGCACTTCATGTTAAGGGTCTGATCAATATTCAGTTCATTGCTGTAGGAGAAGAAGTATATGTAATCGAGGTCAACCCTCGTTCTTCCAGAACAGTTCCATATATCAGCAAGGTAACAGGTATTCCTATTGTTGATCTGGCAACAGAAGTTATCATAGGTAAGACAATTAAGGAATTGGGATATGAGCCTGGTTTACAGAAGGAAGCAGAATATATTGCAATTAAGATGCCTGTATTCTCCTTCGAGAAGATTCGTGGTGCTGAGATCAGCCTTGGACCGGAAATGAAGTCCACAGGTGAGTGTCTGGGTATCGCCAAGACCTTCAATGAAGCACTGTACAAGGCATTCCTTGGTGCTGGTATTGATCTTCCTAAGCATAAGCAGATGATCATCACTGTAAAGGATGCAGATAAGGGAGAAGCTATCGAGATTGGCAGACGTTTCGAGAAGCTGGGATATACGATCTATGCGACCAGAAGCACAGCCAAGGCATTGAATGATGCAGGTGTGAAGGCAAGAAAGGTCAACAAGATCAATCAGGAATCCCCGACAGTCATGGATCTGATCCTCGGACATAAGATTGACCTTGTAATCGACACTCCGACACAGGGCCGTGACAAGTCAAGAGACGGCTTCCTCATCAGAAGAACTTCCATAGAGACAGGAGTAAACTGTTTAACAGCAATGGATACAGCCAAGGCACTGGCAACCAGCTTGGAGAACAAGAACGACAATCCACTGACATTAGTAAATATTGCAGAGATATAATAAAAACAGACCCCTTCGCTGAAATAAGCGGAGGGGTTATTATTATGTGGAAAAATATGGAAATGTATGCAGTAATGAAAATAGTAGAAATAGTGCAATTTTTATGCGATATTATACAAGAAATACAAGGAAATATATCGTATTATTAATAATGTATGCAATTTTATATGTGAGGTGGAAAACATGGCAGTTGAAAGAAAAACATTAACGCAATTATCTGTGCCGATATGTCTGGAAACTTTATTTTATATGCTTTCAGGTATGGTTGATACACTTATGTTGTCATCTGTAGGCGATCAGGCTGTGGGAGCGGTTGGAACAGCCAATACATATATAGGTGTTTTTATCATCATGTTCGGAGTGATATCATCAGGTATGGTAGCAGTCATGTCACAGAATATTGGAGCGGGAAGACCTGGGATTGCATATCAGGCAAGACAGCTAGGACTGTTATTTAATGCATCGACAGGAATCCTGATGTCTGTCATTCTTGCGTTTTGTTCCGGTAGAATACTTAAAGTAGTAAGTATAGCCCCGGCTTTGCTTGAGCCGGCTGAAACATATCTTAAAATTGTAGGCGGAGCATGTTTTTTGAATGCGCTTATTCCTATTTTCTCCAGTTATTTGAGAGTGTTTGGTTATACAAAGCATTCTTTGATAGGAACTATTGTTGGAAATGCTGTGAACATAATATTTAATTCGGTATTTCTATTTGTATTCAAATGGGGAGTAATGGGGGTAGCCGTTGCTACAGTTATTTCAAAAGTTGTAAATCTTATTATTGTAGCGGCTATGGGCGCTGTACTTATAAAAGCAAAGCAGAGTCCTGAGCGTATCCAGCCACGTAAGATACTTGCACAGATTGTTAAGATAGGTTTTCCTTCTGCATTAGAAACAGCACTTTATAATGTAGCAATGACATTTATAGTACGCTTTATGAATCAGATGGATACGGATGGAATGAATGTTACAGCCCGGTCGTATACTATGCAGATTGCTAATTTCTCGTATTGTATAGGAGCAGCACTTGCACAGGCAAATGCGATTATGACTGGCTGGAGAATTGGGGCAAAGGAGTTTGAAGAATGTGACAGGGGTACGGCAAAAGCAGCAATATTTGGTCTTATAACGGCAACGTGCTTCTCTGTAACATTTGCAATTTCAGGACGTTTTATAGTCCATATATTTACGGATGATATACAAATGGTAGATCTTGTGGTAAAGTTGTTGATAGTAGATGTATTCCTTGAATTTGGCAGGGTGACAAACCTTGTATATGGACAGGCGTTAAAAACCAGTGGGGATGCGGTTTTCCCAGTTATAATGGGTGCAGTATTTATGTATCTGTTTGCAGTAGGCGGAACGTATTTTCTTGGTATACATATGGGACTTCAGGCAGTTGGGGCATATATTGCCATGGCAGGCGATGAGTGTGCGAGAGCTGTCGGAATGGTACTCAGATGGAAGAGCGGAAAATGGAAAAGTAAGAGTCTTGTAGCATTGTAGGAGCAATTATGTACTTTGAATTAAAGGAAAATAAACCACATGGTACGAAGGATGACCCATTCAGTACATATCACATAGAGAATAGGGGGCAGTCTTTTCAGATACCGGTACATTGGCATGATGAACTCGAAATCATATATGTAAAAAGTGGCTTCCTGACTGTAAATATATCAGGAGAGAATTATATTGGAAAACCCGGTGATGCTTTTGTTGTGTCACCGGGCAATCTTCATTTTATGGGTTCACAGACTGGCACTGTGGATTATTTTACCTTTCTTTTCCCGTTAAAATATATAGCTTTCCGTAGCGATGATATGTTAGATGATAAATTGATTGAACCGTTAAATAGCGGTCATCTGATGATAAGTCCGGAAATAAAGGATACGGTAAAAGAACAGTGCGAGCAGCTGGCCGGGGTATATGCAGCGGAGATTGATGAGAGTGAGTCAAAAATAACAGGTCAGATCAAGAAAAAAATAATCCTTTTACAATTTATTCATGAACTATGGAAGAAGGGATTTATCGTAGAAAATGATACAACTGGCAGAAATACTGTAGAAAAAGAGATGATTTCGTATATACAGCAGAATTATACGGGGAAGATACTGTTAAGGGAATTCGGGGAGCAGTTTCATCTTTCTGAAAAATATATATCCCGGTATTTTAAGGAGCATTTTCACATTACACTTTCACAATATGTGACATATTTACGGCTGGAGCATGCAAAACAGATGTTACAGGAAACTGATATTTCCGTTACAGAGGTAGCAATGCAGAGCGGTTATCAAAACATAAGTTATTTTATAAGGAGCTTCAAAAAAACGTATGGAGTGTCTCCATTAAAATATAGAAAAAGTTAAAAAAATCATGGATATAGTGTTAGAATTGTTTAAAAAAGTAAGATAAAATACAAGAAAATGAAATGTGAAAAGGAGTAATTTATGGAATATTCAGCTATTTTTCATGATATGGATAAAAGATTCTGCTATGCGATTGATAAGGATCTGTTCGTGATACGTGTGCAGGTAAAAAAGGATGACATGGAGGAGGTAATTCTCCATTGTGAGGATAAGTATATACCAATGGAGCGCAAGGATACACGAAAGACGATTACGATGAAGAAGGTTGCCACATCCCGGTTTCATGATTATTATGAAGCACAGCTCCAGATGCATTTAATATGTCTGCGCTACTTTTTTGAATTTAAGGATATGCAGGGGGAAAGGGCATATTACGGCAATTATGAATTCAGTAAGGAATGTATTACAAACAGGGACAGAATGTTTGACTGTCCACAGAACCTTAGGGAGGAAGAAATGTTTGAGGTTCCACAGTGGGCAGCAAATAAGGCTGTGTATCAGATTTTTCCGTCCCGTTTCGCTGCATCACAGCCGGTAGACAGGGAACTGTGGTATAAAGCACCGATTACTCCCATGGATAATCTGCATGGTGATCTCAGAGGTATTATTGAGCATATGGACCATATCCGGAAGCTGGGAATCGATGTTTTGTATATGACACCTGTCTTTAAATCCAATTCATGCCATAAATACGATACCATTGATTATTATCAGGTTGATCCCTCATTCGGAACGCTGGAGGATCTCAAGGAGCTGGTGCAAAAAGCCCATGAGCGTGGAATGAAAGTAGTCATGGATGCGGTATTCAACCATACAGCAAGAGAATTTTTTGCATTTGAGGATATCTTGGAAAAGGGAGAGAAATCCAAATATCTGGACTGGTATTTTATTGAGGGATTTCCCCTTGAAGGTGGATCAGGAGAGATTCCAAACTTCAAATGCTTCGCTTACCATGGAGGAATGCCAAAGTTAAATCTGAGGAATCCTGAGGTTGAAAAATTCATTACAGATGTTGCATGCTATTGGATCAAGGAATGTGATATTGATGGCTGGAGACTGGATGTAGGAGATGAAATCAGCCATTTTTTCTGGAAGCGTTTTAGAGAGACGGTTAAGGCAGTAAAGAAGAATATCCTGATAATTGGAGAAATCTGGCATTATGCAGGAGATTTCCTGGAGGGAGACGAATGGGATACGGTCATGAATTATCCATTTTATCTGAACATGATAGACCTGCTTGCAGATGAGAAGATCAATGTCAGCCGGTTTGTACAGAACCTTGGATATCTAAAGGGGAGGTTGAACAAAAAATGCTATCCTCTTATGTGGAATCTGATTGACAGCCATGATACGGCAAGATTTTTACATTTATGTAACAATAATAAGAAGAAACAGCATTTGGCAGCAGCTTTTCAATTATTATTGCCGGGAATGCCCATGATTTATTATGGTGATGAATATGCGATGCCGGGGGCAAATGACCCGGATTGCAGACGAGGCATGTACTGGGATGAAGAATATAAGGATCAGGAGATGTTTGAATGGTATAAACAATTGCTGCATGTCCGAAAAGAACATACGTGTATCGTGGATGGCGAATTGATTGAGACAATCGTAAAGGATGAGGAAGAGACAATTGTTTTTATTAGAAAAAATGGTGAAGAGACAATTGCTTTGATTTTTAATTGCAGTAGTAATGCGAAAGAATTCAATGAGTATGCGCAGAAATATAATTTACTCAGAGAGAACGTATTTGATGGAAAAGTAGAGGGGCTTGATGCCGCAGTAATAGTACTTTAATAGTACAGATAATGAAAAATAGTGAAAAAATAGTGAAAAAATAATGGAAAATGGATTTGTTGTTCCCATATTGGTTAATGAAAGAATAAGATCATATAAATTAAGTGAATTTACAAAAAACTCTTGACTCTGACGTTGCGTAATAGCTTAGAGTATGCTTATCGAGAGGAGGAAAAGCCAGTGATGACAGTAAATGATATAAGTAAATTGACTGGGGTGAGTATACGCACTCTGCAATATTATGATACGATTGGACTTTTAAAACCAAACGGGCATACGGAAGCCGGTTATAGACTGTATGACGATACAGCGCTGGAACGGCTGCAGCAGATTTTACTGTTCAAAGAATTGGAATTTTCCCTAAAAGAAATTAAATCAATGATCAATGCACCTGATTTTGACAGAGACAAGGCAATGGAACAACAGATAGAATTGCTTACAATGAAAAAGGAGCATTTGGAAAATCTGATTGATTTCGCTCGAAAAATTAAGACTACAGGAGTGAAAAATATGGATTTTACAGTATTTGATACAAAGAAGATTGATGAGTATGCAAAGCGAGCCAAGGAACAGTGGGGACAGACACCTGAGTATAGGGAGTATGAGGAAAAGACAAAAGACTGGACCAATCAGGATCAACAGGATGTGATGAAAAACTTTATGCTGATTTTTGCTGAGTTTGGAAAGATGAGAACAGAAGACCCATCCAGTGAAAAAGTACAGTGTGAGGTAGAAAAATTGCAGAATTTCATTTCGGAGCATTTTTATCAGTGTTCCGATGAGATATTGAGCGGTCTGGGACAGATGTATGCAAGTGGTGGTGAGTTCACTCAGAACATTGATAAAATGGGTGGAGAAGTAACAGCCAGGTTCACAGCAGATGCAATAGAGGTGTATTGTAAAATGTGATATTCACCAGATTAATTTATATACAGGAGGATGAAATATGACTGAGATAATTAGAGAAGCAAGACCGGAAGATTATGAACCTATAGTGAAGCTTTTGAATCAGGTACAGGAGTTGCATGAGCAGTGGCGCCCGGATATATATAAATTTAACAGAAGCTTTTTCAATCAAAGCATATTTGAGGAGGAAATGCAGAATAATGCAATTTATGTAGCACAGACAGAAGCTGGAGTTAAAGGCGTCATGGAAATAACTTATCGTCATATCGAGTCGCCTGTACATGTTACCAGAGATGTTGTTTTCGTAGATTCAATGGTGGTTGACAGAGAATATAGAGGAAAAGGCATAGGGCATTTATTTTTTGATAAGCTAAAAGAAATAAAAGAAGCTAAAAAATTAGATGGTATTGAGTTACAGGTTAATGCGAGAAATACCATGGCATATGAGATGTATAAAAAATATGGATTTACAGAAAAGTCAATTAACATGGAATTACTGTGATTTGTAATGATGTTAAATGAAAGGGGAGTGTTCAGTGTTGACACTCCCCTTTGTAGCCTGATTATTGCTTAGTAGTTCTCAGCGTGTACTTCAAAGTAAGCCTGTGGATGCGCACAGACAGGACAGACTTCGGGAGCTTTTTCACCGACTACGATATGACCGCAGTTGCGGCATTCCCATACCTTGACTTCGCTCTTGGCGAATACTTCCTGCATTTTAACATTATGGAGCAGAGCGCGGTAGCGTTCTTCGTGTTTCTTCTCGATAGCGCCTACCATACGGAATTTCGCAGCCAGTTCAGGGAAGCCTTCTTCCTCGGCTGTCTTGGCAAATTCCTCATACATATCTGTCCATTCGTAGTTTTCACCATCGGCAGCAGATGCCAGGTTTTCAGCAGTAGAGCCGATACCGTTCAGTTCCTTGAACCACATCTTCGCATGTTCTTTTTCATTGTCTGCTGTTTTTAAGAATAAGGCTGCGATCTGTTCAAAGCCATCCTTCTTAGCTTTGGAAGCAAAATAGGTGTACTTATTTCTAGCCTGTGATTCGCCTGAGAAAGCTTCTCTTAAATTTTTCTCTGTTTGTGTTCCTGCATACTTGTTTGCCATAATTGTATTCTCCTTTACAAATTTATTGTCTACTCGTAAATCGGTTCAAAGTCATCTACACCATGTCCACATAAGGGGCAGATGAAGTCTTTGGGCAATTCGCTGCCTTCATATACATAGTTGCAGATCTTGCAGCGCCAGCCGATGATCTTCTTGTCCTTTTTGACAGCTTCAGGCTGGGGTTTTACATGGTTCTGGTAATCAGCATAGGTAAGTGGTGCATTTGTATTCAGCAGCTTCGCATCCACAACTTCTGCAATGAACAGGGTATGTGTTCCCAGATCATGCTGTTCTACGACTTTTCCACTGATGACAGCACAGGAATGCCATCCCATGTAAGGAACGTCATTGCAGTCCCTTGGGGCAGGGATTCCATCGAACTTGTCTACATTTCTGCCGGATTGGAAACCGAAGTGCTTGATCGTTTCAAAGGAACATTCCTGATCGAGCAGACTTAGAGCAAAGACACCGCTTTGCTTGAGCAGTTCACAGGTATAGTTGACATTCAGAACAGATATCGCAATCCTGACAGGATCGTTAGCAACCTGCATACATGTATTGATGATACATCCGTTTTCTTTGGCATTTACTTTGGTAGAGAGCATAAAAACGCCATAAGTTAAGTTGTATAGTGCCTTTTTATCCATATTTGTTACCACGCCTTTCTGTAACCTGCCCTTTTAGTGCAGGTACTCATCTTAATTAAACTTACCTAACTATGAGTATTCCAAGAGATGGGATTTGTATACTCATTCTCACTAACGCTCATTATATCATAAAAGCTGAAAATAAACATTACCATTTCTAATAATCAGAATAATAAGAAATTATATAAAAGTTTCAAACTACTTTTGAAAAATTATTATTTTAATGCTTCATTTTGTGCATATGTTTTTGTTCTGCCATCTGTTCCAATTTATCTGTCTCTAAATTGTTGCAATATATTGACAAATCACATATTTAATTTTACTATATACTTAGTTATACAAAGTATGTGAGGTGCTTTATGAATGACAAATATGAAAGACAGATGAAAAAAGGTGTATTGGATATGCTTGTTCTGAAGCTGCTGGAGTCTGAACCGAGATATGGCTATCAGATTATTCAGGAACTGAAGGATAAGAGTGGGGATGTCTTTTCACTAAAGGATGGGACATTGTATCCGATTTTATACCGGTTGGAGGATGATGGACTGGTAGTGAGCAGATGGAGTGAGGCTGTCGGGAAACAGGTTCCACGAAAATATTATGAAATCACACAGACCGGACACAGTGAATTGAAATCTATTGAACAGACCTGGCAGTCAATTGTCAGTGGAATATCACAGGTACTATCGGAATGTTCCAAATGAAACATTGCAGGATACATCACAAAATGGAGGGGTAGAACATGAATGTAAATAACTATGTAAATAAAATTGTAAGGAAAATCAAGTGCAGTACAGCGAGAAGGAAAGAGATCAGGAAACAATTGCAGATGGACATTGAACTGCGTATGCAGCAAGGAGAATCACTGGAGCAGGTTATGTTCCAGATGGGCGATATCAGGGAAATTGCGGATAGCTTCAATGAAAATATCTCAGCCGTAGAGAAGAAAAAGTATACGCTCAAAAAGATTTTAACAATCGTTGCTGTGGTAGTTGTGTTTCTAGCGTTGATTGCGATAGGGATATACAGAGCGCTGCCTAAGAGTGTGGCGATTGAGGACAGTACATATTTTGATAAGCAGACGGTGACAGAAGCTGTAGAGCGAGCAATTATCTTACTGGATGATGAAGATTATGCGAAGCTTCAAGAGGAGGCAATACAGCAGATGCAGTCTGTTCTGAACCAAGCAACCATAGACCAGGCGAGGGCACAGGTTACATCAGACTGGGGCGAGAGACAGTCGATTGGCACCACATATGCGACAGAGGTAATCCAGAATGACGAGCATTATGCAATTGCACAAGTTACAGTCAGCTATGAGAATGTGAATGTTGTTTATACTTTAACTTATGATGCAGATATGAAGCTTGCAGGACTATATATGAGATAAAAAATCCACCGTAATCTACAATGTGAGGTTACGGTGGATTTTAAAATTTATTCAGCTACCGGGTTCTGGGCTAACTGCTTTTTAAAAATATTTCTAAAGATCAGTCTGACAAAAGGACCAGCATAGAATATCTGGAAGCACATTGCCATTGGAAAATTCACAACAGTAATCTTCAACCAGTTGGCAATGATGTTGGAAGCGCCATTGTAATTGAAGAGAACGCTTGCAATGAAGCTCATGACAGGGCACATGAGGCATACGATCATGGCAGAGATAGACAGAATCATAACAATTGGTCTGTCTTTTGCAGGGTCAACGAAACGAAATGCCAGTTTCTTGGCAAGATTACCTATGATGAAGAATTCGAGAATAAATCCAATCGTCCCCATAATAGGCAGCTCATGCAGTGCAATGAGGAATACTTCATTGGAAAGCCCTCCCATGTCAATTGCAACATTGTAACATACCATGGCATACACCATGATACATACCATGATAATTGTGTAAACTACATCCTGAAATTTTGTCTGTGGCATAATAAAAACTCCTTTACTTTGCAAATTGTAAATTAAAAACAACACATACGTGAAATGACCGCGTAGTGTTGTTCGTTATCATTACATAAGTAATGTGTCGTTTCCAATTAATACCACATATCTGTTGTCTGCACAAACCTTAAAAACCGTGCCTGATTATAGTAACATATCTTCTAACGGAATGTAAGTAAAAGTTTACAAAATATTCCACAAATTTTTGTGCGTTTTTGCTCCCATTATCTACCTGTTGCATAATTGTTACGTAAATGTTACGATATGTTTGTGCTTAGCTAACACATATAAAAAATAAGAATAAGGAGGACGAAACTATGTGTTTTAATTTTAATAGCTGCTCCGAGTTATTTAACGCAATTTGCAATTTCTTTAACTTCGGTTGCTAATACATCTTGCCCCGGCTTTGGTCGGGGCATTTTTTTGTTTTCAAATTATTGTGTATGTATTATAATAAACTTATGTTTAAATGTCAGACAATAGACAAAGATGACAATAAAAACAGAAAGGATGACAAAGGGAATGAGAGAGACTTGGCGAAGAATAGCCGCAATTGTAATGGGATGTATGCTGTTTACCGGATGCGGGGTAACGGCAGAGGTGGATGACTACGCTACGAATCAGGGTAGTTATGCGAAGCAAAGTGATAACGGAGAAGCGCAGACAGATTCACAGACAGAAGAATCAACTGCATCAACAGGAATACCGAAAGACCAGATCAAGGTAGGAGTGCTGCATTTGTCTGATCCTGCTGATGGAAGTGGCTACACCTATACGCATGATTTGGGCATTCAGGGTATGCAGCAGAATCTTGGACTTTCCAATGAGCAGATTATCCGTAAGAACAATGTGGATGATTCAGATGAAGCAGCTACCAAACAGGCAATTCAGGAATGTATTGATGAAGGCTGCAACATCATTTTTACAACAAGCTGGGGTTACATGCAGGCGACAGCGGATATGGCAGAGCAGTACCCGGATGTCTATTTCTCCCACGGAACCGGCTATATGAGCAATGGTAAGAATTTTAACAATTATTTCGGACGGATCTATCAGGCAAGGTATTTGAGTGGTATTGTAGCCGGGATGAATACGAAGACAGATAAGATTGGCTATGTGGCAGCCATGGATTCTTCCAATTCAGAGGTAACAGGCGGCATTGATGCCTTTGCACTGGGAATCTATTCGGTGAATCCTGATGCGAAGGTATATGTGAAGGTTACGAACAGCTGGTATGACCCTGAGGGGGAAAAGGCAGCAGCCCAGACACTTCTGGATATGGACTGTGATGTGATTGCCCAGCATTGTGATACGGTATACCCTCAGTCCCTGGCGCAAGAGAGGGGTGTATACAGTATCGGTTACAATTCAGATATGAGTAAGGATGCACCAGAGGCTTGTCTGTGCAGTGTTATCTGGAATTGGAGTGCTTATTATACAGCAGCCGTACAGAGTGTCATTGAGGGAACCTGGGATGGCAGCAATTATTATGGCGGTATGAGTGAGAATCTGGTCAACATTACTTCTCTGGCAGATTTTTGTGCAGAAGGAACTGCTGAAAAAGTAGAAGAAGCCAGAGCTGCTATCCTTTCCGGTGCAAATGGTGTTTTTGACGGAGTCATAGAGACGAATACAGGAGATACCGTTGGGGAAGAAGGAAAGACACTGGATGATGCAACGATCACAGGTGGTATCAACTGGTATTTCAAGACAGTCAGTGTTGTTGATTAAAGGGGGGCAGGAGCATGAAGAAGAAAATATTAAGTCTGACGATAGGACCGGTATTGGTACTTGGACTGATCACGATAGTCCTGATGCTGACTATGGTCAAGGACTCAATGATAGATGAAGTACAGGAGGCTTTAAAAGGCACGGCAGCAGCGACTTTGGCAGCATATGACCAAAATACGGGTGACTACATAGAGTCAAGCAATGGTGATATATGGAAGGGAAGCTATAATATTTCCAAGTCGGAGAGTCTGGTTGACAGGATTAAGGAAAACAGTGGAATGGATGTTACCTTTTTCTACGGAGACAGAAGAATCATGACTTCGGCGCTGGATGACAACGGTGAGCGTATCCTGAATTCACCGGCTGGAGAGCGGATTGTAGAGAAGGTGCTCAATGGCGGTGAAGAATATTTCAGCAAGGCAGTTTCACTGGAAGGTGAACTTAATTACGGCTATTATATGCCGGTATACCAGAATGGAACGACAGATCAGATTATTGGAATGGTCTTCGTTGGAACGGATAAAAAGCTCAAAGATGCGGTTGTAAACAAGATTCTTGGCTCCATTATTCTGGCTGTATGTATTGTTATGCTGATCTGTATTGTCGTAGGTGCGAAGTTATCCACGTCCATGACGAAAAATATTAAAGTCAGCATTGGCGTTGTCAGCAAAGTGGCAGACGGGGATCTGAACGTATGGGTTGATGATAAGCTGCTCAAACGTAAGGATGAGATTGGGGAACTTTCCAAGGTAACAATTACGCTGCGTGATACGCTGAAGAATATTATCCAGGGTATTTCAACCAATGCAAAAAGTCTTCTGGAGGCCTCTGAAATGCTGGGAACGGCGGCAGATAAGACCAATGGAACCATGAGTGGAGTACGTGAAGCTGTAAACCAGATTGTAGAAAATTCCACAGAACAGGCGCAGAACTCTCAGAATACTTCTGACCATATGAAGATTATGGGAGAAAAAATCACAGAAACTGTGTCAGAGGTGGAATCGCTTGATCATAATGCGGTATCCATGCAGGAATCCAGTACGAAGGCATCTGATACATTGATACGTCTTCAGGAGATTAATGAGGATGTAGAGCGTATTATCAGTGAAGTACAGGAACAGACGAACCGCACAAACGATTCGGTACAGAGAATTTATGAAGCTACTACTTTTATCGCTTCCATTGCAGAAGAAACGAATCTGTTGAGCCTGAATGCTTCCATTGAAGCAGCAAGAGCGGGCGAAAGCGGCAGAGGCTTCGCTGTAGTAGCCGATCAGATCAAGAAGCTGGCAGAGCAGTCCAACCAGTCCAGTGCAGAGATTGAGGAGATAACCAGGACCTTGATGGATGATTCTTCCAAGTCCGTAGAAATTATGCAGCAGATGAAAGAAATCATGACCAGCCAGAGTGAGAGCATGCAGGATACACAAAGCATTGTATCAGAGGTACTGGGAGAAATAGGAAGATCCATGCATAGTATTGAACAGATAAAAGGCAGTACCAAGAGATTGGAAAGCTCCAGAAATGAAGTTGTACAGGCGGTAGACGAGCTGTCCGAAATTGCAGAGGATAATGTGAACAGTACCCGAAAGACCTATGATGAGACACAGGAAGTTGTGGATACCTTTGAACAGCTCTATCAGGGTGCGGCACAGCTTCGTGAAATTGCGGACAAGCTGGTAGCGGGAATTGATTACTTCAAAATTTCATAAAAAGTTAATAGTCTTTTGTTGACATATAAAAATATGCATGTTATAGTACATATAGAACAAAAGGAAGCAAGGATAAAAAGACGCGGCAGAGAATTCTGGAGCGTCTTTTATGCAGATAGGTCAACTCTGATTGATGGAGGTGTATGTTATGACAAAGGCAAAAGATTATTATGAAGTGTTAGGTGTAGATAAAAATGCTGATGATGAGACAATCAAGAAAGCATATAGAAAGCTTGCCAAGAAATATCATCCCGATACCAATGCAGGAAATGCAGAGGCAGAGAAGAAATTCAAGGAGATATCTGAGGCTTACGCGGTATTAAGTGATAAAGAAAAGAGAAAAGAATACGACCAGTTCGGCAGCGGCGATTTCGATGGAGGCAATCCTTTTGGAGGAGGCACCTCGTATCGTTATTATACCAATGGAGACCCGAATCAGGGCTATCAGGAATTCCACTTTGAAGGCGGCAACATGGATGACATCATGGAAGAACTGTTTGGTCACATGGGTGGCATGGGTCATATGGGAGGAATGGACGGCTTTGGCTCAGACCGAAGTCACAGAGGCAGCAGGACTTCCTTCTATAATAGTGGGTTTGATAATGGTTTTGATGGTGGTTTTGCGGGTAGCAGCATGAACAATAACATTGAGACGGAAATGACGATTTCCTTCGATGATGCTGTATTTGGCTGTGATAAGCTGATATCTCTGCAAGATCCTCATTCTTCTGCTGCGCCCAAGAAGCTCAAGGTGCATATTCCAGCAGGTATTGCCAGCGGTCAGACTGTGCGGCTCAAGGGTAAGGGACGTACCTCAGCCGGTGATCTGCTGATCAAAGTCACAGTAGAAGAGAAGATAGGATATGAACGTAAAGGCATGGATATTTACACCACGGTCAATATCCCATACGAAATAGCAGCCCTTGGCGGCGAAGCTACGATACCGACCTTATATGGCAATGTGAAATGTAAGATTAAGGAAGGTACGCAGTCAGGCTGTAAGATCAGATTAAAAGGAAAAGGCGTGGTATCCATGAAGAATTCTTCTCAGTATGGCGACCAGTATGCAACCGTACAGATACAGGTGCCAAGACATCTTAGTGAGGAAGCAAAGCAGAAGTTAAGAGAATATGCGGCATGTAAATAAAATTTGACTTTTTTGAAAAACAGAAATATAATAACTTTTGAACGAGTAGCAGACTAGCGTAAATCCAGTTTTGGCTGCTCGTTTTATTTTTTAGTTAAATAATGTCATAAAAAGTGTGTAGCTTATCAGCGTAAGTCCAACTTATAGGATAAGTGCACACTTTTTTTATGCAGAAAAACAGGAGGTTTATGAAATGGCAGAAAGTAACAAAATGAGGGAAATGCCGATAAATAAGCTCATGGTGCAGATGGGAATACCGATGATCTTATCAATGGCATTGCAGGCGGTCTATAATATTGTGGACAGCGCCTTTGTCGGAAACATGAAGGTGGGAAGCGAAGCAGCACTGAATGCACTTACGCTGGTATTTCCAGTTCAGATGCTTATGGTGGCAGTAGGAATCGGAACAGGTGTAGGAACGAATGCACTTCTGGCAAGAACACTGGGACAGGGAAATAGTAAAAAGGCGGCGAAGGTCGCAGGAAACAGTTTATTTCTCGGAGTAATCATTTATGTGGTATGTCTGTTATTTGGAATTTTGGGAGTAAAAGCATATATTTCATCCCAGACAGTTGATCCGGAAGTCATTTCCATGGGAACAAGCTATTTGAGAATATGCTGTGTGATTTCATTTGGCATTATTTTCTTTTCCTTATTTGAAAAGCTGTTGCAGGCAACAGGACGTTCCCTTTATTCTACCATCGGTCAGGTAGTAGGAGCTGTGGTAAATATTATTCTTGATCCAATTATGATCTATGGTATCGGACCGGTTCCTGAAATGGGAGTAGAAGGTGCTGCCTATGCAACTGTAATTGGACAGGTGGTATCAGCAGTATTATTATTTGTTTTCCACATAAAATTGAATAAAGAGTTTGAACATGGAACGAAGTATATGAAACCTGATGCCGGAATTGTTAAGGAGATTTACGCCATTGGACTTCCGGCGATCATTGCGCAGGCGTTAATGTCAATCATGGTGTATGTGATGAATCTGATTCTGAAATTCAGTCCGTCAGCCCAGACTGCATATGGATTGTTCTATAAAGTACAGCAGTTTGTACTGTTCCTTGCCTTTGGACTAAGAGATGCAATCACACCGATTATTGCTTTTTCCTATGGAATGCACAGCAAAAAGAGGATTCAGGATGGAATCAAATATGGTCTGATTTATACGATTGTACTTATGATTCTTGGTGTGGCAATTACAGAAATTTTCCCAGGTGCTTTTGCTGCTTTATTTAATGCAGGACAGTCCAGAGAGTATTTCATTGGTGCAATGAGAATTATTTCCATCAGCTTTATTTTTGCAGGAATCAATGTGGCATATCAGGGAATCTATCAGGCGTTGGATGGTGGAATGGAGTCACTTGTGATTTCACTTCTCAGACAGTTGATTATTATTTTACCGTTGGCAGGTATTTTCTCTGTTTTTGTCAGAAATGGACAGATGGGAGTTTCAATGATCTGGTGGGCATTTCCAATCACGGAGTTTATCGCTTGTCTGGTGGGCTATGTATTTTTAAAGAGAATCAGAAAGAACAAAGTGGAAACTTTAAATTAAGGAGGAATCGATTATGGCAAAGAAAATCATTACAATCAGCAGAGAATTTGGAAGTGGTGGACGCTTCATCGGTGAAGAAGTGGCAAAGAAACTGGGTATAAAATACTATGACAAGGATATCATCGGTCAGATTGCAGAGCAGTCAGGCTTTTCACCGGAGTATATTCGGGAAAATGCAGAATTGTCTCCGAAGAAAGGATTGTTTGCCTATGCTTTTGCAGGACGTGATATCACGGGAAAATCCGTGGAAGATATGGTGTATGAGGCACAAAGAAAAGTAATCATGGAAATTGCGGAAAAAGAAAGCTGTGTGATTATAGGTAGAAATGCAGACTTTATCCTGAAAGACAGAGATGACGTGCTGAATGTATTTATACATGGTGCTGAATCGGAGAAAGTTAAGCGTATCTGCAAATTATATCATGTCACGGAAACTGATGCGATAAAGATGATGACAGACATTGATAAAAGGCGTATGACAAATTATCGCTTTTACACAGATCAAAAGTGGGGAATGGCAGGTAATTATACGCTGTCGCTGAACAGTTCACAGCTTGGGTATGACAGGTGCGAACAGATTGTAATAGAATGTATGGAATAGCTCTGTTATTATTCACAACATTATGTACACGGCAGTATACGCCAGCTTTTTTTTAGTTGACAAAATAAAATTGTGATGTATAATTAGTTCAAAAATGAATTATTCAAAAATGAACGAAATGCGAGATGATAACCTTGAACATGAGTATTGAATTTGCCAGAAAAATGTCTCTGGCATACAATCTGAGCTGCAAATCACTGTGTCAGGAGCTAAAGCTGCCGCAGACTGCCTTTGACATATTGATGTTTCTTGCCAATAATCCGAACTACAAGACTGCGAGCGATATCGTAGAAATCCGTAAGATCAAAGCCAATCTGGTATCAGTCAATGTAGACAGGCTGGTGCAGGAGGGATATTTGCAAAGGCAGGCAGTAGAAGGGGATCGCCGCAAGACGGAACTTCTCTGTACACCCAAGGCACAGCCTGTCATTGAAAAAGGAAGAGGCTTACAGCAGAATTTTATGGAGTGTCTGCTTTTTAATATGGATGATAATAAGAAGAATGAGCTAAAGGAAATCATTCATATCATGGAGCAGAATCTGGATACGATACTGAAAGGGGATAAATAACATGAATATATTGTTGACAATACTTGTTACTTTTTTTGCAGGAATGGGGGCTGGGCTTGGTACTGGTTTTGCAGGAATGAGTGCCGCAGCAGTCATCAGCCCGATGCTGATCACTTTTTTGGGAATGGATCCTTATATGGCAGTAGGAATCGCGTTGTCATCGGATGTCCTTGCAAGTGCGGTATCCGCTTATACATATGGTAAGAATAAGAATCTGGATGTTAAGAATGGTCTGATCATGATGGTAAGCGTACTGGCATTTACTGTTGTAGGAAGCTATGTGTCCAGTCTGGTCCCCGCGGCAACGATGGGGAATTTCTCAGTCTTTATGACATTTTTACTGGGAATTAAATTCATCGTGCGTCCAGTCATGACGACCAAAGAGGCAATGCAGGGTGTGTCTGCGGGCAAAAGGGCAGCCCAGTCGGTTATTTGTGGTGTCCTTATAGGTTTTATCTGTGGATTTATTGGTGCTGGCGGAGGCATGATGATGCTTCTGATCCTGACATCAGTGCTGGGATATGAATTAAAGACCGCAGTAGGAACCAGTGTATTTATTATGGCTTTTACAGCATTTACCGGCGCAGCATCACATTTTGCCATAGGTGGAGCGCCTGACTGGACAGTACTGATATTATGTGTGCTCTTTACCCTGATATGGGCGAGAATTGCGGCTGTCTTTGCAAACAAGGCTACGCCAAAGACATTGAACCGTGCGACAGGAGTCATACTGGTGCTGCTTGGAATTGTAGTTATGTTGTTTTCAGCGATAGCATAAGGAGATGTATTCAATTAAATTATTTGAAATATTCAGGAAATGATTGTTTCATCATATCTATATTTTCTGTATATCTGGTCATATGAAGCCGTGAGATAGAAGCGGCTTCTTTTTTATTTTTCTGTTCGATTGCTTTTACCAGCTCTTCATGATCGTGGAGAATCCGATTCTTTTCATTGCAACGGAAACTCAGGATTGTAGTTCTGTCAAACAGCGGAGATACGTTGTTGACAAGCTTATACCAGTATTCATTGTTACAGAAGTGATACAGCATGGAATGAAATTCTTTATCCAGACTGAATATTTTTTCTTCATCATTGCGTTTGATATAACATTTGATAAAATATTTAAGGAGGCACGTTATGTTAGGTAATAACAAAAAAATTTCATTGATTCATAAATTGGCATATGGAAGTGGAAATATGCTTGGAAGTGGAGCGCTGGCGATCAGCGGGGCATGGCTTTTGTATTTTTATACGACATTCTGCAATATGTCAGTTGTAAAAGCAACGCTTATTTTTTTCATTGCAACCTATCTGGATGTGATTCTGAATCCGTTAATGGGCTTTATCACGGATAGCTTTTACAGAACGAAGCTGGGAAGAAAATATGGCAGGAGAAGATTTTTCATTATGATTGGAATCCCTCTGATGCTTTTATATCCGATGCTTTGGGTCAAGAATATGAACTTCTTTTATTACCTTACGACCTATATTTTATTTGAATTTGTTTATACAAGTGTCATGATTCCCTACGATACACTTGCGGTAGAAATGACATCGGATTTTAATCAGAGAACATATCTGACCGGAGCCAAAGCCATGTTTGGCAAGCTGGCGAATTTCCTGGGGGCTGCAATACCTGGAATGTATATTGGAATATTTGGTAAGGATTCTCCATTGCCATTCTTTTATACCGGAGTAACTTATTGCGTAATTATGATAATTTCACTGGCATTTTTGTATTTTAATTCATGGGAAAGACCATATGAAGAAGTTGCTGACGAAGAGGTTCCTAATTTTATAGAAGGAATCAAGAAATTATTTGTTGATATTATATCCACCTTAAAAATAAAATCATTTCGTGAACATCTGGGGATGTATTTATTCGGCTTTGGTGCAGAATGACTATTCACAGCCTGCTTTACGTATTTTATTGTATTTTGCCTGAAGCAGCCATCAACGCTTGTATCAGAACTGAACAGTATGAGCAGCATTTTACAGCTTATTTCTACGGCATTATTTATAGGTATCGTATCTAAGAAAGGCTTTACCAAACCATTTATAGGTGCTTTATCAGTCGTAATTGCGGCTATCATGTGTTATTTTGGAATTTTTGTTTTCCATACAGGTCATATGACGTTGTTGGTAGCATTTGTTACAATTATATTTGGACTGGGAACAGGCGGCGTTTACTATATTCCATGGACAGCGTACACATTCATGGCAGATGTAGACGAGATTGTGACAAACAGAAGACGAGAAGGTGTATATGCCGGAGCCATGACTATGGCTGGTAAACTTATGAGAGCGAGCATTGTATGTTATTGGAATTATTTTTTCTCAAATTTTATCATGCGAAGGGAGAGATTTTATGGAAAAGGAATTATTGGGAGTAGTTATGGCAGCAGGAATGATAGCAGCACTGACAGGCTGTGGATAATCCGCTGCGGTAAAGGCAACCGCAGATGCAAATGGAAACTATCTGGTGAATGGCAGTTTTGAGGAAGCAGATTTCACAGGATGGACAGTGACCAATATCGACAATGTGACGGAAGAACTGAACATATATGATCGTGATACAGATTGCTTCGATGGTGTACAATCTCTGCATTTTTATTCGGGAAGCAACAATGTAGACTTCTATGCAGAACAGAAGGTAAGTGGACTGGAGGAAGGTTCCTATAAGCTGACCGCACACATCCAGGGAGAGGCAGCCGGGGATGATAATGCAACAGTATATTTCTATGCAATTGTTGATGGAGAAGAGTTGAGAACAGAAGGGGAACTGAACGGATATGTCAACTGGTATACAGCAGAACTTTCTGGACTTACTCCAACAGACGGAGAGATTACAGTAGGGGTTCGTGTTTCAACAGCGCCAGGTGGCTGGGGAACGATTGATGATATTTCCATGGTGAAGGAATTAGAGTATTATGGAGCCTCCTATCAAGAATTCTTCCCAGTATGGCGACCAGTATGCAACCGTACAGATACAGGTGCCAAGACACCTTAGCGAAGAGGCAAAACAAAAACTGAGAGAATATGTGGCATGTAAATAAAATTAAACAATAAAAACAGTTTAAAACAGAAAAATATAGCAAAATTGCCAATTTTCCCGGGGTGGGGGTACTAAAAATAAGTAAATAGACAGAATTTTAAAATATTAACTGATATTTCTTGACTTTAAATTAGTATTTTGATATATAAGATAATGAAAAAATAAAGGAAAGGAAATGACAATCTATGTTGTCACAAAAAAATATGAAGAAAACAAAATTGGAAAATATGCGTCTGCAGGAGAGGATAAACTATGGCTACAGAAAAGTCATTCTCATGATGTTGATTTCTGGTCTGCTTTCTATAGTGGTCATAGGTGTGTTATTTGCTAATATGCTGCATTATATAAATAATGTCACTGTAGCAGATCAATCAGTAAAAATATGCAGGATTAATGTTAATACAGCGGCAAGGAATATCAGGGAAATGGCATTAAATGACGATGCCTCCACATATGACAGCTATGAGCAGACAGTAAAAAGACTGCTTGCAGAAGTAGACACTTCACTGAAAGCGTTAAAGGATACCGGAATTGTTTCTGATTCAAGCTATGAAGAATATGCAACAGCTCTTTCCGAATGGGGAAATGTCGGTTATTCTATCATGGAAGAGGTTCAAAATGGTAATAAGGAACAGGCGGTAAATGAAATCTTTGATGATTGTGTACCCGCATTAAACAACCTGGTGCAGATTGCAATCAAACTGGATGGTATAACAGATGAGGTGAAAGCACAGGCTGCCAGAACTACTTATATTTTCACTTTCGCAGGAATTGTCTGTATTATTGTGTGTTTAGCCTTTGCATGGATGCTGACAGGGAAAACAAGTAAAAGAGTACTTGAAACAATCCTGGAGCCGTTGCGTGCAGTTGAAGATGTTGCGAAGGAATTGACGGAGGGTAATTTACACAGTACATTGGAGTATCGTTCTGAGGATGAGATTGGAAGACTGGCACACAGTATGCGTAAATCAATCCGTATTCTGGGAAGCTATGTAGATGATATCGGACGTGCAATGAAGCTGTTTGCAGAAGGAAATTTTGATGTTCAGCCTGAGGTAGAGTGGAAGGGAGATTTTGTAGGCATCTTAGATTCCTTTATGATGTTTGAGAAAAGTATAGCGGATACGATCAAAGGAATCCAGAATGTTTCTAATGAAGTTTCAAGTGCGGCAGAGCAGGTGGCATCAAGCTCCAATGATCTTGCAGACGGGGCCACAAATCAGGCAGCCGTCGTAGAAGAGCTGACAGCAACAGTTGCAGGTGTTTCTGAACAGGTAGAGAGAAATTCACAGTCTGCAAAGGAAATCAGTGCAAGAGTAGACAAGCTTGGAAATGCGATTTTGGAAAGTAATGGAAAAATGCATGAAATGGTTGATTCCATGAATGAAATAAGCGACGCATCAAAGGAGATTGACAAGATCATCGCTACGATTAACGAAATAGCATCACAGACCAATCTGCTTGCATTGAATGCGTCTATTGAAGCTGCAAGGGCAGGAGAGGCAGGAAGAGGATTTGCAGTTGTAGCTAATCAGGTAAATGTACTGGCAGATCAGAGTGCACAGGCTGCAAAGGAATCATCTGCATTGATTGAATCCTCTGTAAGAGCCGTAGAAAAAGGTATGGTGATCGCAGGACAGACTGCAACACAATTGGAAGCGGTTGCTGACAACTCTAAAACGATTACAGAAGAAGTTACCAATATTGCAGAAACGTTAGAGACACAGACATCAGAAATCCAGCAGATTAATGAAGGAATCGAGCAGATCAATGATGTTGTACAGACGAATTCTGCAACAGCAGAAGAATGTGCGGCTTCCAGCGAGGAAATGAGCAGCGAAGCAGAAAATCTGCGTGAAATGATCCGGAAATTTAAAATTGCTGAATTTAAAAAGTAATGAAGAACTACGGTGACTTGTAACACGGAACATAGTGTATATAGGGATAATGAGCTTAGAAAGGTAACTACATTATGGATGCAGATTTGCCTTGTTGAGCTGGTACATAGCATAGATATCAGGATTTGTGTAGAAGGTGTAGAAAAAGAAGAGTGGCATCAAAAACTGAAAGAAATAGATGTTGATTATTTACAGGGTTATCTGTTTGGCAAACCATGTGATAAATCCCGATTTTTAGAACAATTCATATTTGATTAAAGGCACGGAAAATGCCCTCCTATAATTGAATTAACCAGTGGAGGATGGCAATTGGACTTCAGGCAGTGGACGGACTCAAACCATCGAAATAATTCTTTCTGAAACGGCGTTCTCTTTTTCTCCAAACGAATATATCTCTTTCCATGACAAGGCAGAGGTTCTGGAAGAAATCCTAAAAGAATATCCGCAGATCGAAATTGTACAGATTCAGTTCAACTATGTGGATTATGAAGACCCTGCCGTAGAAAGCAGAAAATGCTATGAAGTCTGTCCACAGCACTTGCAGATCAGAGAGCTGTTACAGGACGTTGCCAAGGAATTTGAGAAGTAATTTCTTACGACTTTTTGTAATTCGTGCCCCATTCCTGCATTGCAGTAAGGATGGGACGCATGGACTCACCCACATCACTAAGTGCATATTTTACACGGGGCGGCACTTCCGGATAGACAGTTCTGGTAATGATGCCATCCTCTTCCATAGATCTGAGACTGTCAGTCAGTACCTTCTGGCTGATACCGTCCAGATCTTTTTTTAATTCATTAAATCTCCACGGTCTTTGAAGCAGATTACGCATAATGAGCAGTTTCCATTTACTCCCGATGAGCTGAACAGTAGTCGCTATGGGACATTCTGGTAATTCATCCTTAGTCAGCATAGGTTTTCCTCCTTTATAGTTTCCAATATGATGTAAGTATCAAATATAGTGTAACATACAAAAAAGTATCCCTTATGATACGTTGGAGGAGTACTGGGCGTATTGGAGCAGATATATCTGGATCAATCGGTATAGCAATCCACCTGCACCAACCTATAATAGATTGCTGGAACTTGTAAAAGACAAGGATTATTTCGTCCTGACTACGAATGTGGATCACTGTTTCCAGAAGGCAGGCTTTGATAAAAAGAGAATATTCTATACGCAGAGCTATCAGATAGATACCACTGGTGAATTGACGATAGCAGAGGGGATTGCTCCTAAACGGGCGATTCCATCTGAACTGGTTCCGCATTGCCCTCATTGTGGCAAGCCGCTTACGATGAATCTGCGGGCAGATGATACCTTTGTAGAGGATGAAGGATGGCATCAGGCAGCAGAGCGGTATTATCTTTTCAGGCAGAGACATGAGAAGCTTAGTATCGTCTACCTGGAGTTAGGGGTAGGATATAATACCCCTGGTAATACCCCTGGTATCATCAAGTATCCATTCTGGCAAATGACAGCAGCCAATCCCAAGGCAACATATATCTGCCTGAACTATGGACAGGCGGCAGCGCCCGCAGAAATACAGAGACAGTCGATATGTATAGATGGGAATATTGGAGAAATTCTGCAATAATTGTAGTAAGTATTTGACAAGGTAAAATATTTATGTAAAATTATTACTAATAACTATGTGTTTTGCGAAATGGATGTGTATAGGAGATTGCTTCCAGACACAAAGAGCGCGGGCAGGAATGAGGGATTAGTATGGCTACGATAAAGGAAATTGCCAAAATAGTTGGTGTATCGAGTGCAGCGGTTTCCAGAGTATTGAACTATGATGAGGGAATATCTGTCAGTGATGAGACGAGAGAGGCTATTTTTGCGACAGCAGAGAAGATCGGATATAAGAAGAGAGTGATCTATCCGAAGATAGAGAATGTAGCGTTATTATATTTTACGGATAACGAGGATGAACTGGAGGATGTTTTTTATCACGGAGTCCGGGAAGAAATCGTAAAACAGGCGAAGAAAATGAACATCCAGCTAAGTATATATGATAGAAAGGATGGAATGGATGCCATTCCAAAAGATCTGACTGCTTTTATCGCAGTGGGCTGGCTTACCAGAAAAGAAATCAATAAGCTGTACAAAATATGTAAAAAAGGCGTATTTATCGGTACTTCGCCGGATGAAAAGCTCTTTGATGCCGTGAAACCAAACATGGATTCCTTTGTAACGCAAATGGTTGATTATTTTGTAGAGAAAGGACACAAGAAGATTGGGTTTATCGGGGGCAGTGACCGTAACATTGATACAGGTATGCCTTCTATGGATGTCAGGGAATGGTCTTTCAGGCAGAGTACGGCATATTATAAATGTCTGAATGAGGAATATATATTAATTTCGGATAAATTTACAGTGGATGATGGATACAGGATGGGAAAGGAGTTGCTGAAAAAGGAATCTTTACCCACGGCACTTTGCATAGCAAGTGATACACTGGCAGTCGGGGTATTGCAGGCGTTAAACGAAGGTGGTATTCAAGTACCGGAACAGATAGCATTATTTAGTATCAATGATGTGAATATAGCGAAATATCTGTCACCGCCACTAACAACGATCCATATTGATATCCCCTGTATTTGTGAGACTGCGCTGGATTTGTTGAGGAGTCGTGTTTTATCTGGAGGCAGGGTGACGAAGCTGGTTTTTGTAAATGGGATACCTGTTTTTCGTAAAAGTTGTTAGTAAAAGTAGAGATGTCATTATGGCATCTCTTTTTTGTTCCAATTGGATATTATATACAAAATGAGATAACCATATTTGGCAATATAGTGAAAATTGACATGATATGTCTTGACATTACCCTTTATTTGTGGTACATTTTGAACAAGTAAATAATTTACTAAAATATAAGTAAATAATTAATTCAAATTTTATCATGCGAAGGGAGAGATTTTATGAAAAAGGAATTATTGGGAGTAGTTATGGCAGTAGGAATGATAGCAGCACTGACAGGCTGTGGATAATCCGCTGCGGTAAAGGCAACCGCAGATGCAAATGGAAACTATCTGGTGAATGGCAGTTTTGAGGAAGCAGATTTCACAGGATGGACAGTGACCAATATCGACAATGTGACGGAAGAACTGAACATATATGATCGTGATACAGATTGCTTCGATGGTGTACAATCTCTGCATTTTTATTCGGGAAGCAACAATGTAGACTTCTATGCAGAACAGAAGGTAAGTGGACTGGAGGAAGGTTCCTATAAGCTGACCGCACACATCCAGGGAGAGGCAGCCGGGGATGATAATGCAACAGTATATTTCTATGCAATTGTTGATGGAGAAGAGTTGAGAACAGAAGGGGAACTGAACGGATATGTCAACTGGTATACAGCAGAACTTTCTGGACTTACTCCAACAGACGGAGAGATTACAGTAGGGGTTCGTGTTTCAACAGCGCCAGGTGGCTGGGGAACGATTGATGATATTTCACTGGTGAAGGAGTAAGCATGGAATTTATTAAGGGCATGGATATTTCCATGGTGAAGGAATTAGAGTATTATGGAGCCTCTTATCGTTTAAATGGCAAGGAAGAAGACTTGTTCCATTTGCTGCATGAGTGTGGAACCAATATGGTGAGAATCAGGATATGGCCTGATCCATATGATGAAAAGGGCAATTCTTATGGAGGCGGAGGAAATGACTTGCAGACCACCATCGAAATTGCAAGAAGAACAGTGGAATGTGGCATGGACTTTATGCTGGATTTTCATTATAGTGATTTCTGGGCAGATCCAGCCAAGCAGGTAAAACCCAAGGCCTGGAAAGAGTTAAGTGGACAAGCTCTGGAAACAGCAGTGTATCTGCATACGTTAGATACTCTCAAGACATTAAAAAATCAGAAGCTTGTACCAGCAATGGTTCAGGTAGGAAACGAGATTACAAAGGGACTGCTCTGGCCTGATGGTTATGTAGATCGGACACAAAGTATGGCACAGCTTCTTAAAGCCGGCATTAAAGGCGTGCGTGAGGAATGCCCGGATGCTAAAATAGTATTGCATCTGGATTTTGGAACAGACAATCAGATGTATCGAAAGTGGTTTGATCAGATTGAACCTTATGAGCTTGATTATGATATCATTGGAATGTCCTATTATCCACACTGGAATGGCGGTTTAGAGCTTCTTCTGGATAATATGAATGATATCAGCAGCAGATATGATAAGGATGTGCTGGTTGCTGAGACCTCAATAGGATATACGACAGAGACATTTGGCTGTAGAGGAATTGTATATTCTAAGGAACATGAGAAAATAACAGGATATCCTGCAACGCAGGAAGGACAGGAAGCCTTTTTGAGAGATTTATTTGCAACCGTGAGAAAAGTAAAAGATGCAAGAGGAATTGGTGTCTTTTATTGGGAGCCTGCGTGGCTGCCGATTCCAGACTGTACATGGGCGAGTAAAAGTGGAAGTATGTATATGAAGGATAAAGTAGTGGCTGGAAATGCTATGGCAAATATGGCTTTGTTTGATGAAAAAGGAAATGCAAACAGCGCATTGTTAAATATGAAAACGATGTAGGTGAGGGAAAATCTATGAAAAATAAGATAATCATAACAATACTCTGCACATTGATGGCAGTAGGTACGTTGACAGGCTGTGGCGCTGGTAAAACAGATTCCAGGATTGTCATTTGGACAAATATGAGTGTAGAAGTAGATACACTTCAAAAATATGCAGATGAATGGGGAGAAAAGAACGGTTATGAGGTAGAAGTACTTCATCAGTCTCCATCCGTTCAGCAGTTTGCACAGGCAGTAAAGAGTGCTTCGGGACCGGATGCAGTGGTAGGTATTCCAAATGACCAGCTTGCAGATTATGTAAATGCAGGCCTTGCCGCAGAAGTTCCACAGGAATTGTATACAGACAGTGATTTCTCAGATGCAGCGATACAGGCATGCTATGTAGATGGGAAAAGATATGCAGCGCCGCTTTCCGTGGAAACGACAGCATTGTTCTATAATACAGAGCTTGTATCAAAGGTTTCTTCAACCTGGGAAGAACTGGTAGAGCAGGCAGCGCAGAATGGTGGTGTGCAATTTGATGCAACCAGTATCTATTATGATCTTGGATTTGTGAGGGCATGCGGAGGATATATTTTCCAGTATAAAGACGGCGCATATGATACTTCAGATATTGGACTTGCCAATGCAGGAGCTGTAGAAGCATATGAATTTATTAATGCTTTGTGCAATAAATATAATCTTATTACTGCTGATGTGACAGCGGATATTGCAAGAAGTAACTTCCAGAATGGAAAATGTGCATATTACATTGGTGGTCCCTGGGATATTGATGGTTTTACATCTGCACAGACACCGTTTGCAATTTCAGAAATGCCGACTTTTCATGGTCAGCCTTTTGTTACCCCTGTAGGAACACAGGTAAGCTTTGTAAGTAACAACAGTGACAAGCAGGAACAGGTGTGGAATTTTATACAGTATCTGATTGAAAATGGAGCACTGGATCTGTATGAAGCAGGTGACAGAATTCCTGCCAGGCTTGCAGATCAGGAGTTAGCTGAGATACAGAACAATGAGTATGCACAGGCTTTTATTGCACAGATCAATAACGGAGAGCCGATGCCGACTGTTTCTGAGATGGGGCAGCTCTGGAGTATTCATACTAATAATATCAGATCTATGTGGTCAGGAGAACAGACTGCACAACAGGCAGCAGACAACATGGTCAGTCAGCTTAAAGAAGCAATTGAATTAATGAATTCAGGAAAGTAGTGATGGTATGAGAAAGAAAAAGAATGCTCTGGGCTACACATATCTGGCACCTGCATTGATTTCCATTTTACTGGTGACATGTCTGCCGATTATCTATACGGTAATTTTGTCTTTTACCAATTATAATATGTATCATTTGAATGATTATAGTTATGTAGGATGGGAGAATTACCGGACAGTCTTTTCTGGAAGTATCAAGAGTGTGTTCTTCCCGGTTCTTGGCTGGACGGTGTGCTTCGCAGTGCTCAGCACGGCAGGGGCATATGCTATGGGACTGGTACTTGCCATTTTATTGAATAATCCGCATATGAAAGAGTCTAAAATATACCGGGCAGTATTAATTGTACCCTGGGCGTTGCCGTCCACGATTGCGATTCTTGCATGGCAGGGGTTGTTAAATGAACAGTATGGTGGCATCAATAATCTGTTGCATATGCTTGGAGCTGCATGGAATGTACCGTGGCTTACCAATCCATTTTGGGCAAGAGTTGGGTTGATCATTGTAAATGTCTGGCTTGGTTTTCCATATATGATGAACGTGTGTCTTGGTGGTCTGCAGGCTATTTCAACAGAATACTATGAGGCTGCCAAGATGGATGGTGCATCGAAGTTTCAATGCTTCAAGAGTATCACACTGCCAATGGTAACAAAATTGTCAATCCCTCTGGTCATTTCCTCTTTTGCGGCTAACTTCAATAACTTTGGAAATATATATATGATAACACAGGGAGGTCCGGCAAGAGTAGATAATCAGTTCGCAGGCTATACAGATATTCTGGCAAGTACGACCTATAAAATGACAACCTGGTCGAACCGCTATGAGTTATCAGCGACTTTTAGTGTATTGATCTTTATTATTGTCGGGACATTTACACTGGTCAATATGCATTTGTCCGGCTCATTCAAGGAGGTTGATTAAATGAAAAATACAGAGAAAATAACAGCCTCAGAAATGAGAACTCTGTGGGGGAGCAGAGTAGTAATCTGGATTACCATGATTCTGGTGCTGTTCCCGGTAGTGTGGATCGTAATGTCCTCTTTTTCAGCAGGTGACAGCTTCTTTCTGTCCTCTCTGTTTCCTGATAAATTCAGCGTAGAGCATTATGTGACCTTGTTTCAGGAAACTGATTTTACAATATGGGTGTTTAATTCGTTAAAATTCTGTTTTATTGTAGCGGTTATTCAACTGATTCTGACTTCTCTGGCAGCGTATGCTTTTGCCAGACTTAGATTCGTTGGGAGGAAGTATGGATTGATGTCTCTGCTGGTATTACAGGTTTTTCCAAACAGTATGGCGGTAGCCGGATATTATATCCTGATCTATAAATTTGGACTGGTGGACAGCAGTATAGCACTTATTTTTGTTCTGGCTGGAGGCAGTGCTTATAATATATGGCTGTTAAAATCTTACATAGATGGACTTCCCGTGGAATTGGATGAGGCAGCGATGGTAGATGGAGCAAATGAATTTCAGGTATTTTATAAGATCATCATACCCCTTGCAATGCCACAATTAGCCGTTATTTTCCTGTTTTCCTTTATCGCAACCTACAGTGAATATGTAATTACCTCGATATTTTTGCAGACACCGGGCAAAATGACACTTGCCCTGGGCTTACAGTCATTTATCAGTGATCAGTTTGCAGCGCATTGGACGTTATTTTCAGCAGCAGCTGTTATATCTTCACTGCCGATCATGATTGTATTTATGTGCTTACAGCGGTTCATTCAGAATGGATTGGTTGCTGGAGGTGTCAAAGGGTAAGTTATATGCTTCAACATACAAGATACATTTGAAAATTCTCTCTCCGACTGCTATGATATTTATAAGAAAAACGTAAAAGGAGGATTCAAAATGCAGTATTTTGAAGAACGTGATGGCAAGCTGATCTTTCGTTACAATGGAGAGACTGTGCAGGTCGAAGCATGGGGACAGGACAGTCTGCGTGTCCGCAGCAGAGTGCTTGGTGAGATCAGTGAGGAGTGTAGCGCTCTGACAGAAGAAGTGGCAGTTCATGATGCTGTGATTTCCATTCAGGGAGAGGACAGCGCCGAGATCACAAACGGCAGGATCAAGGCAGTATTGTATAGACAGGGCTGGGGCAATGCGCTTCAGATTACCTTTTATAATGAAAAAGGCGAAGTACTCTTGCAGGAGATTCCAAACGGTGGTGCATTGTGCCTGAAAGCGAGATATTTCAGATCATTGGCAGGTGGCAGCTTCTACCTGAAGGCTTCTTTCCAGTCCAATGACAAGGAGAAGCTGTATGGAATGGGGCAGTACCAGCAGGAGCGAATGAATCTAAAGGGCTGTAATCTGGAACTGGCACACCGTAATTCGCAAGCGAGCGTTCCTTTTTATGTGTCCAGTCTGGGCTATGGATTCCTGTGGAACAATCCGTCAGTAGGCGAAGTGCATTTCGGTACCAATACAACAGAATGGGAAGCCTGGTCTACTGACCAGTTGGATTACTGGATCACAGCAGGGGAGCGACCGGGTGATATCGAGAAGAATTATACAGAAGTTACCGGCAAGTCACCTATGATGCCTGAATATGGTCTTGGCTTCTGGCAGTGTAAGCTTCGTTATTATAATGAGCAGCAGGTGCTTGATATCGCAAGTGAGTATAAGAAGAGAAACATCCCGGTCGATGTGATCGTCATTGACTATTATCACTGGCCAAGGTGTGGCGATTACCGCTTTGATGAAGAATATTTCCCACATCCCGGCGAAATGGTAGCGAAGCTTCATGAAATGGGAATAGAGACAATGGTGTCTATCTGGCCGCAGATTGACTGGCGCAGTGAGAATTATGAGGAGATGAAGCAGCAGGGACTTCTGGTGAAGAGCAATTCAGGCATTGATGTGCAGATGGTATTCCATGGCAATAATGTCTTTATGGATGCGACCAATCCAAGGACGAGAGAGTATGTCTGGGATAAATGCAAGAAGAATTATGCTGACCTTGGAATCAACACCTTCTGGCTGGATGAAGCAGAGCCGGAGTTTGGCACTTATGAGTATCAGACGTATCGCTATTATGCAGGTCCTGTAGAAAAAGTGGGAAATATCTATCCAAGGGAGTATGCGAGACTTTTCTATGAAGGACAGCAGTCCAATGGGCAAAAGGACATCGTGAACCTGATTCGTTGTGCCTGGGCAGGAAGCCAGAAATACGGAGCACTTGTATGGTCAGGAGATATTATGTCAACCTATGAGGACTTCCGTAAGCAGATCTGTGCAGGAATCCATATGGGATTGTCCGGTATTCCCTGGTGGACGACAGATATCGGTGGATTCCACGGCGGCTGGGTAGATAAGCCGGAGTTTAAGGAATTGCTGATTAGATGGTTTCAGTTCGGAACGTTCTGTCCTGTTATGAGAATCCATGGCTGTAGACAGCCGGCGCAGCAGATCATCAACAAGGCTGGAGAGGTCAGGGAATGGACTGGTGCAGACAATGAAATCTGGAGCTATGGTGAAGAGAATTATGAGATTATGAAGAAGTTCATTCTCATCAGGGAGAAGATGCGTGGCTACACTAGGGAGCTTATGAAAGAAGCCCATGAGAATGGCAGCCCGGTTATTCGTGCTCTTTTCTATGAATTTCCACAGGACAAGGCATGTTGGGATATTACAGATGAATACCTGTATGGAGCTGACATTCTGGTAGCCCCTGTATGCCATGAAGGAGCAAAAGGCAGAGAAGTCTACCTGCCGGAGGGTGCGCAGTGGATTAGTGCCAGAGATGGCAAATCCTATGCCGGAGGTCAGAAGCTGTTCTGTGATGCGCCTATTGACACATTGCCCGTATTCTTGAGAGATGGCAGACAGGAATATCTTGTGGGAGAGATTTGATAAAGTAGCTGGCATACAGTTGACAAAATGGTTAGAATAGACTAACATAAAAGTGAAAAGCTTCATAGCAAACGGCTATGGAGCTTTTTTGATAACGTAACAAATGGGGGTATCAGAATGAAAGAAAAAGTAAATGTAACAGGTGTGCCGGAGACTATGATTCAGACTTTGTATGCAAGGGCAAAGGAATCAGGGAAAAAGGATGCAAAAATCAAGGATGATATGGCAATGGAGATTGTATCAAAGCTGGATTATGATTTCTCCAAAGCCGATCAGGATAAGACAATGGCATATGGCGTTATTGCCAGAACGATTGTACTGGATCATATGGTAGAGCAGTATTTGCAGGAAAATCTCAATACAATCGTGGTAAATATTGCATGTGGAATGGACACAAGATGTTACCGGATGCAGGGAAAGTATTTGCGTTGGTACAATATTGACCTGCCGGAGACAATGCAGATAAGAAGCCAGTTCCTGAAGGAAAATGGTCCAATTTTTCAGACTGCAAAATCAGCAATGGACGCATCTTATACAGATGAAATGACATACAACGGGGAGAATGTTTTAGTTGTGATCGAAGGGCTATCCATGTATTTAAGTGAACCGGACATCAGACAGATATTCAGTATTATTGAGTCAGCTTTTCAGAATGCTACAGTGCTGATAGAAACGATGTCGCCTTTTGTAGTGAGTCATATAAAAGAAAAATCAATAGAGGGAAGCAATGCCAAATTCACATGGGGAGTCAGAAATGGAAGAGAACTTTCAAAGCTTCTTCCGGCTTTTACCTATATAACAGAGGTTAGTCTGGTAGAAGGCATGAAAAAAATGATGCCGATCTATCATCTGCTTGGCAGAATCCCAGCGGTCAGAAATATTTCAAACAAAATTATCGTTATGAAGAGATAGCATTTAAAGCCTTGGTAAATAAGGCGTTACGTCATAAGTTTTTATAAAGTTTACGAATTTCGTCAGTTGATCCGGCACGAAGATACCCTTTTTCCATATGATTCCAAATTTGCTGGTAATCTCCGGAGTAACGGGAATTTCCACGAAATCTCTGGGATTGGCAGCAATAGAAGAATACAGAAAAGCGCCACATTTACTTCCACGGACGTAGTTAAGAACTGTGGTCAACTGACTGCAATACATATGAACATTGGGGGTAATTCCCGCAGAACGAAGGCGGGTGATTACCGTCTGTGTCTGAACAGAGTCTGTATTAAATAAGATAATAGGCTCATCTTTTAACATTTCCATTGTAATTTCTTTTTCACCGGCATAACGGTGGGTCTTGGAGACACAGTAGACATATCGGTCTTCCATCATCACATAACTGTTGTATTTATCCAGATTGTAAAAGTCCATATTTGCCATTGCCACGTCCAACTGTTCATTGTCTACCAGAGTACGGGCGCGGATAGAACCGTATTCCAGAAGCTGGATTGGGATATTGTACTGTTCCTGGAACTGATCTGTAACTCTTGGAAAAAACACGGTACTGATCATAGGAGGAATACCAATACGCAATGGACGACGGTTTTCCTCACTGTTTGAAAAATCGTTGTATAGCTCCTGCGTCTGTTTCAGGATATATTCTGCTTTCTGGTAGAAGGATTCCCCATCTTTGGTGAGGGAAATCCTGTTTTTTCCATGATTAAAAAGCTTTAAGTGAAATTCCTTTTCCAAATCACGGATGGATGTGGATATGGTTGGCTGTGAGACAAAGAGCGCATCAGCAGCCCTTGTAATGCTACGGTAGCGGCATACCATACAAAAGTATTCCAATTGTGTCAGTGTCATAGAAAAGCCTCCAATATTTAGCAAGTTATTCTGTAATTATAGTATAGGTAAAACCTATGCTGACGTCAAGTATATGAAATGTACATTATGCTGGAAATGAGATATGCTGTAGTCACAAAGAAATAACAGAGAAGGAGGTTTTTAATGAGTCCCGCAGTCATTACATTAATTTTTCTGGCATTTGCCATAGTCATGTTTGTCACAGAGAAGATTCCACTTGGTCTGACAGCCATGATGGTCTGTATTGGTCTTGTGATTACCGGCGTGTTGAGTGTAAGTGACGCATTTAATGGTTTTATCAACAGCAACGTGATTTTGTTTGTAGCCATGTTCATTGTAGGAGGAGCCCTGTTCGAGACAGGGATGGCTAATGAGATAGGAAGTCTGGTAACGAAATTTGCCAAGACGGAGCGTGGACTGATTGTAGCCATTATGGTGATCGTGGGAGCTATGAGTGGATTCCTGTCCAATACCGGTACAGCAGCAGTCCTGATTCCAGTAGTAATAGGAATTGCAGCAAAATCAGGATATAAGAGATCAAGACTTTTAATGCCTTTGGTATTTGCAGCGGCAATGGGAGGTAATCTGTCCCTGATTGGTGCACCGGGCAATATGATTGCACAATCTGCCCTGGAGCCATTGGGATTGAAATTCGGTTTCTTTGAGTATGCGATTGTAGGTTTACCGATTCTGCTTGTTGGCATTTTGTTCTATGCTACGATTGGTTTTAAGATTCTGCCGGATCATGATGCAGTGGATACAGGAGATTCCATTTTTGACGAATCACAGGATTTCAGTGGAGTTCCCAAGTGGAAGAAGGTATTGTCTCTGGTAATCCTGATTGTTACTCTGGTCGGCATGATATTTGAAGAAGAGATAGGCGTAAAGCTTTGTATTACAGGTTGTATCGGTGCAGTTTTGCTGATTCTTACCGGTGTTATTTCGGAAAAAGATGCTCTCAAATCCATTGATCTCAAGACAATTTTTCTGTTCGGCGGTACGCTTTCGATGGCAAAGGCACTGGAGGTCACAGGAGCCGGCGAATTGATCGCGGATAAGGTGATAGGAGCATTGGGAGCAAATCCTTCTCCGATATTATTTACCTTTGTAGTATTCATTCTGTGCTGTATCATGACGAATTTCATGTCCAATACAGCAACAACAGCACTGATGGCACCTATCTGTGTCTCTATAGCACAGGGAATGGGAGCAGATCCCAGAGCGGTTCTGATGGCGTGTGTTATCGGAGGTTCCTGCGCATACGCAACACCTATTGGTATGCCTGCCAACACAATGGTGGTCGGAGCCGGCAATTATAAATTTATGCATTACGTAAAGTCAGGAATGCCACTGATCGTTATTGCAACAGTTATCAGCATGATTATATTACCGATTGCTTTTCCATTCTATCCGTAAAAGCATGGTAGTACCATTATAAAAAAAGAATTTGGAGGATAAAAATATGTCAAATGAAGCACAAGTAAAGAAACTGACCGATATTATGGCACAGTTCGTAGGATTTACGGCTAAGAAACTGCCGGATGATGTTATTGCAAAATTACAGGAACTGAGAGATAAGGAAGATACACCAATGACCAAGGTTATCTATGACACCATGTTTCGCAATCAGGAGCTGGCCCTGAAACTGAATCGCCCTTCCTGTCAGGATACAGGTGTATTGCAGTTCTGGGTAAAATGTGGTACGAAGTTCCCTCTGATTGATGATCTGGAGGTGTTATTAAAAGAGGCTGTAGTACAGGCTACTTTTGCTACTCCTCTACGTCATAATTCTGTAGAGACTTTTGATGAGTACAATACTGGTAAAAATGTAGGAAAAGGAACTCCTACTGTATGGTGGGATATTGTTCCCAACTCTGACCAGTGCGAGATTTATACTTATATGGCTGGTGGCGGTTGTACACTTCCCGGCAATGCTACTGTTCTGATGCCCGGTGAAGGATATGAAGGTGTGACCAAGTTTGTACTGGACAGAATGACTTCTTATGGTCTGAATGCCTGTCCTCCATTGTTAGTAGGTGTGGGTGTTGGTACTTCTGTTGAGACAGCAGCATTAAATTCCAAGAAAGCGCTGATGAGACCTGTAGGCTCTCACAATGACAATGCAAATGCAGCAAAAATGGAACAGTTACTGGAAGACGGTATCAATGCGATTGGTCTGGGACCTCAGGGTATGGGTGGTCACTATTCTGTTATGGGCGTTAATATCGAGAACACAGCCCGTCATCCGTCTGCAATTGGTGTAGCCGTAAACGTGGGATGCTGGAGTCACAGAAGAGGACATATCGTATTTGATAAAGACCTGAACTTTACAGTAGATACACATACTGGTTTTGAATACAAGGAAGAGAACTGATACAGAAGGGAGAGAATCATAATGGCAGTAGAAGTAAAAGATGGTAAGAAAATTCTGGTAACACCAATATCCGCAGAGGATTTGAAAGATATTCATATTGGTGATATTGTATATCTGACAGGAGATATCACAACCTGTCGTGACGTAGCACATCGTCGTGTTGTAGAGGAAGGAAGAGAGATTCCTGTCGATGTCAGAAATGCAGCAATCCTGCACGCAGGTCCTATCATTCGTCCGCTGGGAGATGAGAAGTACGAGATGGTTTCTGTAGGTCCGACTACCTCTATGAGAATGGAAAAGTTTGAATACGAATTCGTAGAGACTACTGGTGTCCGCGTCATCGTCGGCAAGGGTGGAATGAAAGAAAATACGGAAAGAGCCTGTAAAGATTTCGGCGCGATTCATTGTGTATTTCCAGCCGGAAATGCTGTAGTAGCGGCTGTTGAGGTAGAAGAGATTGTAGAGGCACAGTGGAAAGATCTGGGAATGCCGGAGACTTTATGGCATTGTCATGTAAAAGAGTTCGGCCCTCTGATCGTATCTATTGATTCTTATGGAAGAAACTATTTTGAAGAGAAGAAAGTAGAGTACAATCAGAAAAAGGATGAGCAGATAGAAATTATCAGCAAGCAGGTTGGATTTATTAAATAAGCAAATGTATGATGGAAAAAAATAAATATTATGGTTTACATGTAAAACCTGATAAGTTTGAAAGCGGTATTGTCATCTATAACAGTAATTCCTTTGAACTGAATGAATTGGATGTTCAGATAGTGAAAGACACAGAAGAGCGCTCTTATCATAGAACCAGTAAACATTTAGCACAAAGGAAGGAGCAGCGTATGGAGTTAACATATCATTGGGAATGCAATGACATGATGGATATGCTTACGGTAAGGATGGCTGAGCGTGAAGGTGTGACGGAGCACTTGAAGTCAGTAGATCAGCTCGGATGGGTGCGGAAGATGAA
>OIZW01000392.1_pt1 | contig 40527 bp, 46 predicted proteins | sample 1588581 | NCBI WGS metagenome assembly OIZW01 (sample SAMN03283266) | human gut metagenome | biome: human-associated habitat; material: feces | host: Homo sapiens | place: USA | collected 2013 | reverse complement strand
TAAAGACCATGTATCGTGCGTCTATTGAGGAAATACCCGTGTGTATATAGTTTCTGGGATAGGAACGTGCAACGGGGTTCAATGCACGGCCGTTTATATCACCGTATTTCTGCGGGAAGACTTCACCAAGTCCGTCGATCGGCTTGCCTGCACCGTTGAACGTTCTGCCAAGCATTTCGGTAGAAAGCGGAATCTCAAGCGGCTTTCCCGTAAAACTGATTTTTGTATTTGTGAGCGAGATGCCGTTTGTACCCTCAAACACCTGCAAGACGACTTTATCGCCCTGCATTTCAACGACACGGCCTAAACGCTTTGTGCCGTCCTCCAGCTTTATCTCTGCTATCTCATCATAAGAAACACCTTTGGCACCCTCAAGGCAGACAAGCGGTCCGTTTATTTCACTCAGTCCTGCATATTGAATCATAAAATAATCTCCTATCGGGTTTAATCATCGGCAAACTTGCTGTTTATCATATCAAAATATTCGTCAAACATTTCGAGCTTGTCGTTAGGTATATCGTACTTCATCTTTATCAGCTTATCGAAGAAACCGTATGAGATAATCTCCGATATCGGCTTACCGCCGTTTATAGCGTTCAGCGAGTTGTGATAAAGAAGTAAGATCGCTTTCATCATCAGCTTCTGCTTTTCAAGCGGAACGAATGTATCGTCCTTATGGAAAGCGTTCTGCTGTAAGAAGCCTACTCTTATAACACGGGCGATTTCTATTATCAGCTTCTGGTCGTCAGGCAGAACATCCGCACCAATCAGCTTTACAATCTCCATAAGGTTGTTCTCTTCAACCAGCAAGGTCGATATTTCCTGTCTGTAGCGGCAGAATTCTTCGCCGACGTGTTCGTTGTAATACTCGGCTAAATCGTCGCTGTACTCCGAATAGCTCATATTCCAGTTGATAGCCGGATAGTGTCTTGCGTAAGCAAGATTCTTGTCGAGCGCCCAGAAGCAACGGACGAAACGCTTTGTATTCTGCGTTACAGGCTCAGAGAAGTCCGATCCCTGCGGAGATACGGCGCCGATAATCGTAACACTGCCCTCTCTGCCGTTCATCGTTTCGACATAGCCTGCACGCTCGTAGAATTCGGAAAGTCTTGACGGAAGATATGCCGGGAAGCCTTCTTCCGCAGGCATTTCTTCAAGTCGTCCGGAAATTTCACGCAGTGCCTCTGCCCAGCGTGATGTCGAATCCGCCATTATAGCAATATGATAACCCATATCACGATAATACTCGGCAAGCGTGATGCCGGTATATATGGACGCTTCACGGGCGGCTACGGGCATATTTGAAGTGTTCGCAATAAGCACCGTTCTGTCCGTCAGCGGACGGTTCGATTTCGGGTCGATAAGCTCGGAGAATTCCTCAAGTACCTGAGTCATTTCGTTTCCACGCTCACCGCAACCGATATACACGATAATATCCGCATCGCACCACTTAGCAAGCTGATGCTGAGTCATTGTCTTACCTGTACCGAAACCGCCGGGTATAGCGGCTGTACCGCCCTTAGCAAGCGGTAACACGGTATCTACTATACGCTGTCCGGTAATAAGCGGCTTTGAGATCGGCAGACGCTTATTTATAGGTCTTGGCGTTCTGATAGGCCACTTCTGTACAAGAGTAAGCTCCTGCACCGTTTCTACGTCTATCCTGAGTTTTACTATCACATCGTTGACCTTATACTTGCCGTCAGGCGCAACATATTCTACTGTACCCTCAGTATAAGGAGGTACCATACATCTGTGTGTAATAAGCGGCGTTTCGGGACACTGCGCATATATATCTCCGCCGTGCAGTTTATCGCCGACCTTTACAGTCACAGTAACATCAAATTCACGTTCTTCATCGAGTGCGGCTATTGCACTGCCCTCAGTAACATATACGCCGCTGAGAGCCGTCATAGCTTTAAGCGGACGCTGGATACCGTCATAAATATTGGATATTATGCCGGGTCCGAGCGTTGCGCTCATAGGTGTTCCTGTAGGCTCTACGGGGTCGCCCGGCATAAGTCCTGCCGTACCCTCGTAAACCTGAATCGTTGTCATTTCATCGGTTACGCCAATTACCTCTCCTATGAGCTTGCTCTTACCGACCATTACCATCTCACGCATTGAGAACGATTTTGTATCCCTGACCTTTACAACGGGTCCGTTGATCGCATAAATACAGTTCATTGCAACTCCTCCCGTTATAGTGACAGTTCGCCGTGACCTGCCACAAAAGCGTTTCGCTCCTGTTCTAAAGCAAGGTCAAGCGTATAGTCGATATATATATTTTCCGACGGATAGTAAACAGACAATCCGCCAAGCTCAATATTACGGTCAACAGCAACACCGATGCCGTATTTTTGCGCTATATCATCGGCAAGCCGTTTATCGTTTCTGCCGACATTTATCACGCAGTCTTTGCTGAAAGCCTGCTCTTTGTCTGCTTTTTCGGCAAGAGCGGTCATAAATCCGCTATATTTATCGCTCTTTGCAAATTCTTCAAGTTTATTCTTAATATCTTCAAACAAGCTGTCTACAAGCTCACATCTGTGCGCAAGCACCGACTTATGTGCGGCAAAGTCGCTCTTTGATAATTCCTTTGCGTAAAGAGTATGGGTCTTCTGCCTGTCGAGTGCAACCTCGTTTTCTTCACTGCGTCTGTACTGCTCTCTCGCCTGCTCTGTCAGCTCGTCAGCCTGCTGCTGTGCCTTGCTGATTATTTCTTCCGCTTTTTTCTGAGCGTCGGAAAGAATTGAATTGCCCAGCTTTTCTATTCTGTCCTGAACTTCCGGCATACAGCTGCTCCCTTCTGATTAATTATAGTTTCAGTCCTATTGCATCACGCACATAGCCGTCAATGGATTTGCTTATATCCGATGTTCCGTGTCGGTCGGGTATCTCCACTATCAGCGGCTTTGTGCTGTTCAGTTTCATATCATACACTGTCTGTTTGCACATATTGATGAGCTTTTCCGTCATAAGTACAACGCCGATGTCTTTATCGACCTTTGCTTTTTCCAGTGCATCCGTGACTTCTTCGGGTCGGCTTACTACTATGCCTTCGATCCCCGCAAGACGCATACCCATCTGTGTATCTGTGTTGTCACTGATAAGAAAAAATTTCATTTTTCTGTACCTTTCGGCTATTATGAATAAAGGATAAGTATCGAAATCAGAAGTCCGTAGATAGCGACACCTTCGCCGAGTGCAACGAAGATAAGAGCCTTCGTGAAGTTCTTGTCGTTTTCTGCTGTAGCTCCGATAGCTGCGGGAGCGGCACCGCCTACGGCAATACCTGTACCGATCGTTGCAAGACCTGTTGCAAGCGCCGCACCGAGATACTTAAGACCGTCGCCTACGCTGAGCGCTGTCTGTGCGGCTTCTGCGGCACCTTCAGCCGAAGCAAATGCGAAAAGCGGTACGAATACGCTCATCATGACCATAACACCGATGAACGAGCCTGCGTTGATAAGAATGGCTTTTCTTGTCTTTAAGGGCTTACCCTCTTTTCTTCTCTTAAGCATTACAAAGAACGGCAGCATAATCAGTGCCAGTGCAAATAAAGGCAGTAAAAACAGTAACATTTTTCAGTTCCTCCCGAAATTAATTCAAATTAGCCTTAAGCGGCTCAAAGCTCTTTCCGTCGCTTACATAGAAGCGACCGAATATCTCATAAAATTCAAGTCTTAATACCTGAATGCCTACAAGGAATCCTTCCATACCGATTACGAAAGCGTTTCCGAGTATCTGTACAATCACGGTACCGACACCACCGTCACCGGCTAAAACGCCGACAACAAGCATCATACCTGCGTGGCTTAATATAAATCCGCCGACACGAAGAAATGACATCGTGTTCGTAAGATAGGAAAGACAGGTTTCAAATAATTCGATGATGCCCTCGATGATGAAGTTACCCACTGATTTCTTTTCCTTGGGCTTATCGGGGCTTTCCTGCGCCGGTTTTCCGGGCGAGGTAAGCTCTGCAGGCATCTTCATACGTTCAAAATACAATCCTGCGAATATATCATCGACCATTGTTCTGTGCTGTTTTGATACGAAATAAACGCCGTAGACGTTATCGTCGTTTTCGGTGATAGGAATGAACACAAATTCCTTGTCGGTAAAGTATCCGAGCTTGTCATAGCTTTCACGGGGCATCTTTCCGTAAACCGCACGGACAAATTTCAGATCGTTCAGCTTTTCAAGGTCTTCTCTTGTTTTTCTGAGCATTTCTTCACTGAGCGTATCTGAAGCCATTATTGCTGCGTCTGCAACTGTCTTGTGCTTGAGGTTGACTACATTATGCTTTATAGAATTTGCGACAAGATTTGCAAGAGGTTCCTTGAACATCATTATGACAAGCGGAAGAACAATCAGTAACAGTATATATGGCATCGTGAACATCTCAATGCCGAATCCGAGCTGAAGTCCTGCCGCCGCTACGACTGCGATATAGAATATCATACCGGTTATGCCGTTTGCTCCGAACAGTGCGGATGAATAATCCTTGCGCCTGAATGACAGCACGATATTCATCGTCATTGAAACCACTATCAATATGACACCTATCGCAAGTGCCGCTATAAGCAGATAGGTTGATATCTGGAATATGCTGTTCGGCTTTCCGAGTACAGAGTAAAGCGGTTCGATATGGAAGAAAGGTTTTATTATATCTTCATTTCCGAACACCGATCCGTAAAGACAGCCGAATATCGCCGAGCTTATGCCGATACGCTCCATTATAGGACCGAGCTTTACATTTTTCCACTTTGTAAGGATAAATCCGAAAAGCGAGATTACAAGCCCTTGTCCTAGATCGCCGAACATTATGCCGAATATCAGCATATATGTGATTGCTACATACGGCGTGGGGTCGATGCCCATGTATGACGGTAAGCCGTACATATTGACGAACATCTCAAACGGTCTGAACAGCCAGTTATTTCTGAGTTTTGTCGGAGGCTTCATCCTGTCATCGACGAAATATTTCTTTTCCTCGATAACAATATCTGATACGGTCGACATATGCTCCCTGAATTTTTCGACTTCTCTTGTCGGAACAAAACCAGCCATATAGAATTTATTGTTGATTACCGAAACCTGACTTCTCAGCTCATAGCTGTTGTTGAGGAACGTAAGCTTACTGCGGACTTTATCAAACTGCTTTTCTTCCGACTGTTTTACTTCGGTAAGTTTAGCTTTAACATCTTTCAGCTTTACATCAAACTCTTTTATCTGTCTGTTAAGCTCTGCCGTTGCAGTTTCACCATCGCCGTGAAGAAAATCAGGAAGACGTATACGTTCAAAATAAAGGCTTCTGAAGATATCGTCTATCTGCACGCTTTCTTCCACAGGGGCGAAATACAATCCCCAGACATATCCGTCCTTTTCTTCAAGAGGCTCGAAAACGAAACCTTTTTCACTGTAGAACTCAAGCTTTGTATAGCTTTCGGACGGCAATTTACCGAAACGTATCTTGACGTGCTTACAATTGAACAAATCCTTGAAATCAACATTTATGTTTGACAGATTTCCCACCTGTCTTGATACCTGCCGGTATTCGTCTATGGATTTCTCAAGCTCGTTCTTCTGTTCAATGAGAGGCATCACACGTTGTTCAAGCTCTGTGAAGTACATATCAAAGTCGTGGATCGCTTCCATCTGTATATCATCATAAGGAACTGATTTTTCCTTGACGCCCAGTCCCGATGACAGTATATCCGCTCGTTTCATAAGACCGCCGTAGATATCCTTATCCTTGAGCGTCTTGAAGTGGGCGGAACCGTAAGTCATAGTGTAAAATGACGGCTCAATGTGAAAGCATTTTGTTTCACAACATCGCACAAGAGTTTTATTGACTTTTTTGAGAGGTCCGCTGACCGATATAAGTGACATCTTCTCAACTGCCATTATATCATTCCTTTCGCTGTATATTTGCTCTATAATATCAGCATTTTTTCTATCTGTGACGGCTCGAGCGAATATCTTACGCCCTCTATCACAGTTGTTAAATTTCTGTTTTCAATCTGCAAAAGCTCAGTCAGTGAATATATAACCGTGCTGTCGCACTGTGACAATGCGAGCTTTGCGTCATAATAACGTTTGTTTGACGTATATACTGCCGTTTCGATGTCCGTTGCCTGCTCCTCGTTAATATCCTTGAAATAAGGGAGCTTCAGCAGAAGCGGCAGTATCGGCTCGTTATCGGCTTTCGTCAGTATCTGTTCCATTGTCTTTTTGTCGAATCTGTCGCAAAAAGGCAGAGTATGCGCAACCACATCTTCGGTTGACATTTTGAAAAGTCCTTTCAGCCGATAGCATATCTTGATATTGTACATATCGCAACGTCTGCGCATACACTTTTCAACTTCCGAGCGTTCGCCGCCGGACATACCCTTTTTTATATATGCAAAAAGCGTTGCATAAAGATATTTTGTAAGCTCATAATCAACAGAAACGATGGAAGGAAAAGTCTTAGTTCCGTCAGAAAGAGGAGCAAGAACATCATAATACGGCGTACCCTTCAGAACATCCAGTATTTCGTCATATGTTCTCGCATTTGAAAGTCCCTGAATATCGAACGAACAGATACCCGTCAGATATCCGGGAAAGCCGGGGATGAACAGATCATAAACGCCTGCGCCGATATACATTGCCGCATTTATTATCTGTTTTACCTCTTCCTGTATAAGCAGAAAATCATAGAACTTGTTTTTACTGCCCGGGCAGAATTTTCTCAGCTCGTCATATACTCTGAAAAGCCGTTTTTCCATAAGTCTTTCTGCCTGACTGCGCCTTACGGTATTGTCAACGCCTGAAAAATCCTTATCGAAATCATCGTATGTTTTCAGCTGTGTTACAATCTCGCCGACATTTGCCTTTGAGATTAAAGTCTTATATTCATCAAGACTCAGAAGTTTGCCGTACTTAGCTCTCGCTTTGGCTATGACCGCCGCTGAACCTGCCGACATGAAATCACCTCCGAATGCTTATTGTGTGCTGTCAGTTGACAGAAACAATACTTTTGTATATCTCGTCAGTCCATCTTTCCTTATTCTTTGAAAATTCGTCGTCAAGACGGGTTATGACAGCGTTACACTCGGCTGTTGTTGCCGAGTAATGCTCTTCTCCGCTCTTTTTAAGCTCATCGTGATAACTGTTTATCTTATCGCTGCGTTCTTCTTCGTAGCTGATACGTTCTTTTTCACGGAGAATCGCCGCATCCGAAAGAATAGCTTTAGCTTTTTTATCAGCATCTGCCACAATTTCTTCAGCGTGCTTTTCATAAGCGATAATCTCGCTGATTACATCCATCGGAACACCACCTTTCTGAAAGCTACATATAAATCTAAAATCATAATTAAGTTTACTACAAATATCCACAAAAAACAAGCCGAATTATTACCAAAAAGACTTAGAAAAATTTGTATGATAATATCATTGACAACACTTTTTCCTGTCGAACGCAAATACTGACATATTGAAAAACCGCAGGATGTCCTGCGGTTCAATGTTAGTTTTTAAGGCTCTGTAAGGGTGCGGGAATACGTCCGCCTCTTGAAATGAATTTTGACGAGGAGAACTTGCTGAGCTTCATTACCGGACCGCTTCCGAACAGACCGCCGAACTCAAGCGTATCGCCCTCCTTCATTCCTATTGCGGGAATTACACGGACTGCCGTTGTCTTTGAGTTTACCATACCTATAGCGGCTTCGTCTGCGATGATTGCCGAGATCGTATCGGCTGATGTATCGCCGGGAACAGCTATCATATCAAGACCGACAGAGCAAACGGCTGTCATGGCTTCGAGCTTTTCTATTGATAATGCGCCACGGTTTACAGCGTCTATCATACCTGCGTCCTCTGATACGGGGATAAATGCGCCCGAAAGACCACCTACGCTTGAGGATGCCATTACGCCGCCCTTCTTTACTGCGTCGTTCAGCATTGCAAGTGCGGCTGTCGTACCGTGTGCGCCGCAGCTCTCAAGACCGATCTCTTCAAGGATATGCGCAACACTGTCGCCTACTGCGGGAGTAGGAGCAAGTGAAAGGTCAACGATACCGAAGGGTACACCGAGCATCTTGCTTGCCTCAGCGCCTACAAGCTGACCCATACGGGTGATCTTGAATGCGGTTTTCTTTATCTGCTCTGCGACCTCGCTTATGCTTGCGTCGGGCATCTTGGAAAGTGCGGAACGAACAACGCCCGGTCCGCTTACGCCGACATTAAGAACGCAATCCGCCTCGCCGACACCGTGGAACGCACCTGCCATAAAAGGATTATCCTCAACGGCATTGCAGAAAACCACTATCTTTGCAGCACCGAAACAATGGTTATCCTTAGTTGCTTCAGAAGCTTGCTTTATGATTTTACCCATAAGAGCAACGGCATCCATATTGATACCCGCTCTTGTAGAGCCGACATTGACTGAAGAACATACGTTTGATGTTTCAGCAAGTGCTTCGGGTATAGAGTTTATAAGCTCAAGGTCACCTGCCGCAAAGCCCTTCTGAACAAGTGCGGAATAACCGCCGATGTAGTTTACGCCCGTACCCTCTGCTACTCTCTGGAGAGTTTTTGCGAACTTTACGGGGCTTCCCTTTGCGGCTGCCGCAAGCATCGAGATAGGTGTTACGGAAAGACGCTTGTTGATAATCGGAATACCGTAGCGCTTCTCTATTATCTCGCCTGTTTCAACGTGATGCTCAGCAACACGCATCATCTTCTCGTATACCTTTTCGCAGGATTTGTCTATATCACTGTCGATACAGTCAAGAAGCGAGATACCCATTGTTATTGTACGGATATCAAGATTTTCTTCCTGTATCATCTTGATGGTTTCAAGAATATCTTTTGAATTGAACATTTAGTTTCTCCCGTTTGTAATTATATATTGTGCATCGAATTGAAGATATCTTCATGCATAACGTGTATCTGAAGACCCATATCGTTTCCGGCTTCTTTCAGCTTGTCCGCAAGTACGTTGTAATCAACGGAACACTTTGTAATGTCAATAAGCATTGTCATAGCAAAAAGATCCTGCATTATCGTCTGTGTAACGTCCATAACGTTTGCATTGCACTCCGCACAGATATTACTAACCTTTGCAAGAATACCTACTGTATCTTTACCAATAACCGCAACTACTGCTCTCATAAAATAAACCTCTCTTTTCAGGATAAAAATATATCACTTGCTATTATACACCACTCAGCTCTAAAAGTCAAAGCATTTTTTAAACAGGCAGAAAAACACATTGTGCCGTTATTCGTCATTATTTTTAAAAAGTACTTGTAATCATACCTGAAAAATGATAAAATATAAATATCTATACGGATAATTTAATGTTTTTTTCGGAGTGTGATACCGTTGAACGAAAGACTTGGCTTTTTAAGAGATAAATCGAATAAGCTTTCGCTCTCCCCCGGAGTGTATCTTATGAAAGACAAAACAGGTAAGATTATCTATGTAGGAAAAGCCAAAGCACTCAAGAACCGTGTAACAACTTATTTCCATGCGCTTGAGAGCCATAACGCAAAGACAAGGAAGCTGGTCGAAAATATCTATGATTTCGACTTCATCGTCACACCAAGCGAGCTTGACGCACTTGTTCTTGAATGCAGTCTGATAAAGCAGTACAACCCCAAATATAATATACTGCTAAAGGACGATAAGGGCTATAATTATATAAAAATCACAAAAGAGCCATATCCGAGAATTACTTATGCGCTCAACTGCAACGACAAAAATGCGGAGTATCTCGGTCCGTTCACGAGCGGATTTACCGCAAAGCAGGCGGTCGATGAGGTCAACAGGATTTTTATGTTCCCGTCCTGTCACAAGGTCTTTCCGAGAGATTTCAGAAAAGAGCGTCCATGCCTTAATTATCATATAAAAAGATGTATGGGCGTTTGCACCGGCAAGATAAAGCAGGACGAATACAACAGCCTTATACACTCTGCGATAGAGTATATGCAAAACGGCAGTAAGGCGAGCGTTGAGCGTCTTACCGAACAGATGTACGAAGCATCGGAGAATCTCGAGTTTGAAAAAGCCGCAAAGCTCCGTGACCGTATAAACGCGATTGAGAAAATGAAGGACGGTCAGGACATATTCTCAGACAAGACATACGATTTTGACGTTGTAGCACTGGCTCAGAACGTTGAGCTTGCAAGTATTGCTGTTATGTGCTACCGTGGCGGAAGAATAACCGACAAGATGAATTTTTTCATCGGCGATGAATACGACCCCGGACAGATGCGGTCAGATTTTCTGGTCGAATACTACAGTGCAAGGACAGATGCGATTCCGAAACAGATCTATATAGACAAGGAAATGGAGGACAGCGCAATCCTCGAAGAATACTTCTCTGCTCTTTGCGGACATAAAGTTACTGTCACGGTGGCTCAGCGAGGCGAAGGATTATCAAGGGTGCTTTTAGCAAAGCAGAACGCCTCTGAGTACCTTTCAATGAAGGTCGGCAGGACGGTAAAGGAAATAAACGCACTGGAGGATCTTGCAAAGCTGCTGGGCTTACCTAAGATACCTACAGTTATCGAAAGCTATGATATATCAAATCTCGGAGAGGACAGCAGGGTCGGCGGTATGATAGTGTACCGAAACGGCAGACCGTATAAGGCAGGATACAGAAAATTCACAATAAAGAACGTTATCGGTCAGAACGACTATGCGTGTATGCAGGAGGTATTGCAAAGACGCATACAGCGTTATCTTGACGGCGACGAGAGCTTTGCGCCGCTGCCGGACCTTATTCTTCTGGACGGCGGAAAGGGTCATGTACACGCTGTACAGCAGGTGCTTGACAGTATGAATGTTTCAATACCGCTATACGGACTTGTAAAGGATGATAAGCACCGCACAAGAGCGATTGCGGCACAGGGGGAAGAAATACAGATAAACGCCAACAGGAAGCTGTTTTCGCTGATGACAAACATTCAGGACGAGGTTCACCGCTTCTCGCTTTCATTCCAGCAACAGACGCATAAGAAAAAGACTTATGAACTGGAACTGACAAAAATCAAGGGCATAGGAGAAGCAAAAGCGCTCGCTCTGATAAAGCATTTCAAGACAAAGCAGGCACTCAAGGACGCATCTCCCGATGAGATTGCATCTGTAGCTAAAGTTAAAGAAGAAAAAGCAAAAGAAATATACGATTTTATACAAGAGAATTTTTGATTGACAAAGGAAAGGAAATAATATGAGAGTAATCACAGGAACAGCAAGAGGCAGAAAGCTGATTGCACCGGAGGGGCTTGACGTGCGTCCCACAAAGGACAGCGTAAAAGAGGCAATATTCAGCGCTATACAGTTTGAAATTGAAGGAAGCGTAGTGCTCGATTTATTTTCAGGCTCCGGTCAGCTTGGGATAGAAGCTGTAAGCAGAGGTGCTAAAAAAGCGTATCTTGTGGACAGCAGTCAGAACTCAATAAAGTTCATAAAGCAGAATGTTTCACACGTCGGCTTTGAAAGTCAGTGCGAGATTGTCAATATGCCGAACTCCGCATTCTTAAGAACCACAGGAGAGAAATTCGACATTGCCCTGCTCGACCCGCCTTACGAAAAAAGCCTTATCCAGCGTTCTCTTCCGGCTCTTACGGAAAAAATGAAGGACACAGGCGTGATTGTTTGCGAACACGAACCCGGTTGCAGACTGCCCGAAGAAGTAAACGGATTTGTAATCACAAAATCGAAGAAATACGGTAAAAGCAGTCTTACATTCTACAGAAAACCACAGACGGAAGAAGAGGAATAAATCATGAAAACAGCCATATATCCCGGTAGCTTTGATCCCGTGACATACGGACACCTTGAAATCATTTCAAGGGCATCGAAGCTGTTTGATAAGGTAATAGTGCTTGTGTCGGTGAATCCGCTCAAGCCGTGCAGTTTTACAATAGAAGAAAGAAAGCAGTTCCTGCGTGAAAGCGTGGTTGCCGAAGGTATTGGCAACGTTGAGGTTGACAGCAACGAGGGACTTCTTATAGACTATTTCAACGAAAAGAACGCAGACGTGATAGTAAAAGGTCTGCGTGCAATATCCGATTTCGAGTACGAATTTCAGATGGCTCAGGCAAACAGGAAGCTTTGCTACAAAGCCGAAACGATTTTCCTTACATCAAAGAGCGAATATACCTATCTGTCGTCAAGTATGGTAAAGCAGATAGCGATGTTCGGCGGAGATATAAGCGATTTTGTTCCTGAATGTATACTCGACAGAATAAACGAAAGATTGAAACGCTACTGATTGCGAAGAATATAAATGAAATTTTTGAAAGGACGGTATTAAAATGAGCATCGACGAAATTCTTGAAGCAATGGACGACGAGCTTGACAGATCAAAGAATATTCCCCTTACAGGAGGCAGATCACTTATTGATGTTGAGCAGTTCAGAGAACTTGTAAAGCAGGTAAGACTTAATCTTCCGGGAGAAATCAAGCAGGCTCAGGCGCTTGTAAACGACCGCAGGGTCATTATCAACGACGCAAAGGCAGAGGCTGAGAGCATCATAAGAAAGGCTGAAGAAAAAGCCAAGGTTATGGTATCGGAAGAAGTAATAACAAAACAGGCTCAGCAGAGAGCGCACGAAATACTGACTGCGGCACAGACAAAGTCTAAGGAAATCAGAAACGCCACCAACGACTATGTTGAGAATATGCTCAGCAGAGTTGACGAACTGCTGACCGGCAATCTTGCCGATGTCAGAAAGACCCGCTCGGCATTAAAAGGCACTAAAGGCTGATAGGGGCAGATATTGAGCTATAAGACAATAAGAAAGCGTACCGAAGCTTCGTTTACCGAAAAGAAATCGGAGTTCATAGGCTACATATCCCCTGCCGCCACCGAAGAAGAAGCCGTGACTTTTATAAGTGAAATAAGAGCTATGCACAGAAAGGCGACGCACAACTGCTATGCCTATATACTGCGACACAATAATACAGGCAGGCACAGCGACGACGGTGAACCCGGCGGCACTGCCGGTATGCCGATTTATGACGTGCTGTCTAAAAACGGCATTACAGACGTTGTATGTGTTGTCACCCGTTATTTCGGAGGTATTCTTCTCGGAACAGGCGGACTCGTACACGCCTACTCAAAAGGTGCGTCTATGGCACTCGCAAACTCTGAAATTGTCACTATGGAAGTTGCAGACAGCCTTAAAATAAGCTGTGATTACACAATGTATGGTATAATCAGTTCGGTTCTGCCCGAATATGAAGCTATTATACGCAATACGGAATATACAGACAGCGTATGCGTTTTTGCAGATGTCAGGACAGAACTTACCGACAGTCTTACCACAAAGCTTATCGACAAATGCAACGGCAAGGTGAATATAGAAAAGCTTGCCCGCGGTTATGTCGAATTTTAAATTATTTTAAAAAATTAAAGGACTTTTATAAAAATTCTCAGTATATTATTTATGAAGATGAACGATCCGGTATCGCTCATCTTCGATTTGTCACAGACAGTGATGAAAGGGCGTGTTCGGTATGGATAAATTACCCCGTATGATTACAGAGGAAATAGAAAATATGACTCTGTCGCCCTATGCCTGCAAGAGTACAGACTCAAAAGGCAGAAAGGTATACGAAACTCCCTGCGATATCCGCACAGACTTCCAGAGAGATCGTGACAGGATCATACATTGCAACTCTTTCAGACGGTTGAAGCATAAGACACAGGTTTTTCTTATTCCGAAGTCGGATCATTACAGAACACGGCTGACGCACACTCTTGAAGTATCGCAGATTGCCAGAACGATCGCAAGAGCATTACGTCTTAACGAGGATCTTACCGAAGCAATAGCGCTTGGTCACGATCTGGGTCATACACCGTTCGGTCACGACGGCGAACGCACACTTGATCAGCTTGTCCCCGGACATTTCCGACACTATGAGCAAAGCAAGCGTGTGGTTGAGATTATTGAAAAGAACGGCAAAGGGCTTAATCTTACCGATGAAGTCATTGACGGCATTCTGTGCCACACCAACGCAACAGCGGAAACGCTTGAGGGACAGGTAGTAAAGTTCAGCGACAAGATAGCGTACATAAACCACGATATTGAGGACGCAATAAGAGGCGGTGTGCTCAGGCAGGAGGATCTTCCGAAAGGACCTATCTCGGTGCTCGGCGAAACAAAAAGTCAACGTATAACAACGCTCATTAAATCAATAATCGCCAACAGCACAGATCTTATACGTTACGATGATGTAACAAAGCAGGCACACGACGAACTGAGAAAGTTTATGTTTGACTATGTGTATTTTGCACCAAGCACAAATGCCGAAAAAGGCAAGGCGTGCCATATAGTCGAGTATCTGTACAGATACTTTATCAAATCTCCGGAGAAAATGCCTGAACTATATATCGGTTTTGCAAAGGAGTACGGCAAAGAGCGTGCAGTCTGCGACTTTATCAGCGGAATGACAGACGACTTTGCGGTTGACTACTTCAAGGAGCTTTGCATCCCGAAGAGCTGGTCATATTGATACAATGTAAATAAAGAAAGGAAAAACGATGCGTTTATCGGAGGACTTTCTTTTAAGAGTCAAAGAAAGCAATGATATATACGATGTCATCTCATCGTATGTACCGCTGAAAAAGACCGGTACAGACTATGTCTGCAACTGTCCTTTCCATTCGGAAAAAACTCCTTCCTGCCACATATACACTGCAACCCAGAGCTTTTATTGCTTCGGCTGCGGAGCGGCAGGAGATGTTATAAATTTCATACGACTTTACGAGCATCTTGACTACATAGAAAGCGTAAAGTTCCTTGCGCAGAGAGTCGGCATTCCGATGCCTGAAGACGGCGGAGATGACGGTGCAAAAAAGCGTTCAAGGACGCTTGAGATGAACCGTGAAGCAGGAAGATTCTTCCACAAATATCTTTACTCACCCGCCGGCAAGGAAGGTCTTGATTATCTATACAACAGAGGGCTTACAGACCATACGATACGGACTTATGGTCTGGGCTATGCTCCCGACAGCTGGGATACGCTGAAAAATCATATGCATTCACTCGGATACGGAGATGCAGAGATGGAAGAAGCGTCATTGCTTTCAAAATCATCAAAAAGTGATAATTACTTTGACTTTTTCAAGTATAGGGTTATGTTTCCGTTTATTGATGTAAGAGGTAACATTGTCGGATTTTCCGGGCGTGTAATAGGAGGAGATGATAACAGGAAATACCTTAATACTAAAGCGACTGTAGTCTATAATAAGAGTACATTCCTGTACAGCCTTAACCACGCAAAAAACGCAGGCGAAAATACACTGATAATGTGCGAGGGAAACCTTGACGTTATCTCAATGTTTCAGGCAGGCTTCAAAAATGCCGTTGCGACCTGCGGCACTGCTATAACAGACGCTCACGCACGGACAATAGCAAACCTAGGTTTTAAAAAAGTCATTCTTGCATACGACAGCGATGACGCAGGTCAGAAAGCCACCGCCAGAGCGATGAATATTCTGGATAAGGTGGGAATATCGGCGAACGTTCTCACAATGCAGGGTGCGAAAGACCCTGACGAATATATTAAAAAATTCGGAAAAGAAGCGTTCAGGATGCTGATTGACGGCAGTGAATCAGGTATGGAATATGAGCTGAAAAAGCTACGCTCTGCCGTTGATCTGACAACGCCGGAAGGAAAATCGGAGTATCTGAAAAAAGCGGTTGAATTTATAGCGAATATAAACAGTTCCATAGACCGTGCCGTGTATATTTCAACCATAGCGCAGGAGTGTGATGTAAACCGTGCAAATGTTGATATTGCTGTAAATCAGATATTGCGCAGGAGGTTTAAGGCGAAGGAAAACGATCGGCGTAAAGAGATACTGAGCGGAACACGCACAAGGGACAAGATAAATCCGGAAGCCTCGCGCTATCCTGTAGAAACACAGGCAGAGCGCGGTATTATAGCGTTTTTGTTTCACTCCCCCGACTTTTTGAAAAAGATTACCGACAAGATAACCTCAGACGACTTTGTGACCGAATTCAACAAGCGTTTGTTCATTGACCTTACAGCTATGATATCGTGCGGTCTGTCAAATGACGTTGCTGTACTCTCCGAAAGATATACTGCGGAGGAAGTGGCATCAATATACAAGCTGATACACGATAACAACGATTTACCGTACAGCGTGGACAGACTTAACGATTATCTGAATGTACTTATAAAATACAGAGATAAAAAACAGACAAAGAAAGTGACAGATATGTCGGCAGACGAACTACGGCAATTTGCCGATAGAATAAAGAACAAAAAATCATGACGCAAGTCCTGAAAGGAAAGATAAATATGGCAGACAGCAAAATAAACGAACTCATAAATCACGGCAAGCAGAACGGTAAACTCACCACAAAGGAAATTACCGATGTACTGGAAGAGCTTGACTTCGACGCCGATGAAATAAACAAGCTCTATGACGATTTTGAAAACAGCAACATTGAAATAGTTGATGACTTCACAGCAGACGAAGATCTTGACAGTGCGCTTGACTTTACGGACAGCGACGACTTTGAGTCTTCCCTTTCGTCAGATGGCATTGCTATCGACGACCCTGTAAAAATCTATCTTAAGGAAATAGGCAGAGTGCCTCTGCTTTCCGCGGAAGAAGAAATTGAGCTTGCAACACGTATGGCTCAGGGCGACAAGTACGCAAGAAAACGTCTTAGCGAAGCTAACCTGCGACTTGTTGTCAGCATAGCTAAAAGATATGTCGGCAGAGGTATGCAGTTCCTTGACCTTATTCAGGAAGGCAACCTCGGTCTTATAAAGGCAGTCGAGAAGTTCGACTATACAAAGGGCTACAAGTTCTCAACATATGCCACATGGTGGATAAGACAGGCTATCACACGTTCCATTGCCGATCAGGCAAGAACTATAAGAATACCTGTTCATATGGTAGAAACTATTACAAAGGTAAAGAAGGTATCGAGCCAGCTTTTACATGAGAACGGTCATGAACCTACGCCCAAGGAGATTGCCGACAGGCTTGGCATAACAGTTGACAGAGTAAGAGAAATACTCAGGATTTCACAGGATCCGGTTTCCCTTGAAACGCCTATCGGTGAAGAGGAAGACAGCCACTTAGGCGACTTTATCCCCGACGAGGACGCACCCGCACCCGCTGAAGCCGCATCAAGAACACTGCTCAAGGAGCAGCTCAGCGAGATACTCGGTACGCTTACTCCCCGTGAAGAAAAGGTACTGCGTTTAAGATTCGGTCTTGAAGACGGCAGACCGAGAACTCTTGAAGAAGTCGGCAAGGAATTCGATGTAACAAGAGAGCGTATCAGACAGATAGAAGCAAAGGCACTCAGAAAGCTGAGACATCCATCAAGAAGCAAGAAGCTGAAGGATTTTCTGGACTGATAAGGAGTAACAGATGCACATTACTCTGGAAACCGACTATGCAATAAGGATAGTCGATTTTATGGCTAAGAACTCAGGAAGACTGGATGCAAAGACGATATCCGAAAAGACATCCGTTCCGCAGACATTCGCTATGAAAATACTCAGAAAGCTGGGTTCTGCCGACATAGTAAATTCATACAAGGGTACAAAAGGTGGATACGAACTGAGCAAAGCTCCGTCTGAGCTTTCACTTTACGATGTTGTAGAAGCAGTTGAGGGTACATATATGTTCAGCCGTTGCCTGGACGGTCACTATAACTGTAACCGAGCGGAAAAAGGTCTGCCCTGTAACTACCGCATGGCTTTTGCCAAGATATCTGACATAGTTTGCGAAGAGCTCAAAAAGCTTAAATTTGATGATTTCACCGGAAAGACTTGACAAGGCAAATCCGATATGCTATAATATATAGCGTTAAGTTTTGGAGTAACGACCGAAAAGGAGAACATTATGACGTACAAAGAGAGTTTTATCAAATTCATGGTTGACAGCGGAGTTCTTACATTCGGTGAGTTCACACTCAAGAGCGGAAGAAAAGCTCCTTACTTCATAAACACAGGTAACTACAAGACCGGTGCACAGCTTGCAAAGCTCGGTGAGTTCTATGCAGAGTGCATTCACGATAACGGTATCGAAGCCGATGTCCTGTTCGGACCTGCCTACAAGGGCATTCCCCTTTCGGTAAGCGCTTGTGTGGCTCTGTTCAACAAGTTCGGCGTTGATGCAAGCTACTGCTTTGACAGAAAAGAAGTCAAGGATCACGGCGAAGGCGGTATGTTTGTAGGTAAACAGCTCGCTGACGGTGATAAGGTAGTTATTATCGAAGATGTTATGACATCAGGCAAAGCTTTAAGAGAGGTACTTCCCAAGCTTAAAGGTGCAGCTGACATAAACGTTACAGCAATGGTTATTACTGTTGACCGTATGGAAAAAGCGCTTGACAGCGACTTAAGCGCAGTTCAGTCTGCCGATAAGGATTTCGGCGTAAAGGTTTACTCGATTGTTAATATCAATGACATAATCAGTGCCATTGAAAACGGTGTTATCGAGGGCAAGCAGTACCTTGGCGCTATGAAGCAGTACCGCAGCACTTACGGCGTAGAATATTAATTGAATACTCTTCCCTCTTGAAAAAGAGGGATCATATCGAGGTGTGGCTCAGTTTGGTAGAGCGCTGCGTTCGGGACGCAGAGGTCGCAAGTTCAAATCTTGTCACCTCGACCATATTTCTTTCAAACCGCATTTTTATGCGGTTTGTTTTTTACTCTACACGATTTTTACACGTTTTATAACAAAAAATCCCCCGACAGAGCCTTTTTGCTCCGCCGGGGGATAACTATTTATTCAGCCTTTAAATCCTTAACGTACATCCATCCGGTAACATCAGTACCGATATTGTTGTACCCACTCTTACAGCCTCGGCATACAGCTTTGAGGATGATTGGTATACTGTTCAGCATAGTTGATTGTGTTTGACATTTTTACACCTTACCTTTCTTACTTCTTTTTCTTGATACCGAATGCGTTATCAAGTCTGCTGTTGTCGGGCTTTTCTTCCTTGTCGGAGCTGCCTGCTCCGACCTTGAAGCCGCCCTGCTTCTTGCTGTCGCCCACGTCAGCCTTCATATCGGGATATTTCTTGACTACCGCCGACAGTGCCGAGTTGATGTCCTCGCTTTTGCCGGACTTGACGTAGCTTTCGGCTATTGCCACAGCATCGTCCATACAATCGGGCTTTACACCGAGCGACATTGCGGCTATCTGTGTTTTCAGCCTTAAAATCTCCTCGTCCTTTGCATCGGGAACGGCGGGTGCAGGCTCAGATTCGGGCTTATCCGCCTTTTCTTCGGGCTTATCGTCCTTCTTGTCCTCCGCCTTGCTCTCATCGGGCTTGTCTGCCGTGCCGTTATCGTCCGCCTGCTTGTCATCTGCAGGCTTTTCTTCAGGCTTAGGCTCGTCCTTCTGCTCCGTTGCGGAAGCGGGCTTCTTCTCCTCTTCGGGAGTTTTCTTTTCGGGTTCCATTGTTTTACCTCGCTTTCTTTGATTTTGGGTATAAAAATACCGCCCTGTGAAGAGCGGTAAAATTATTAAGTTTTGTGCAATCGATTGCACACGGGTATAAGAAAACCGCTCACTGCTGTGGGCGGTTAGGTCAAATATCAATATTAACTATTCGTCTTCTTGCTGTTTTGCGGTTGAAATCTCGTTCCCATTCTATCGCCGCACGGCGTATATCTTCGGGTGCGTCATCTTTTAAAAAGCGTCTGCCAGTACCTTTCCTAATTTCAGTCCACTCAGCAATTTTAATCGGCATTTCCTGCATATTATACACCTCCTGTAATTATTCTGAAAATAGCCTTAATGGTTTTTGATTGCTTCTTAGGATTTAAATAGCTTGCAGCCACACATTCGGAAATAAACTCTGCTATATCTCCGTCTATATAAGACGATGGGATAGCATAGCCGTTCTGATTTTCCATTGCCATATCAAATATTTCTACTATTTTGCTGTATTTTTCTTTCCACTTAGGATCATACAACCAATGATGAAGCTGTATTGCATGGCCTATTTCGTGCCTCATAGCGTGTCTTGGATGTCCTGTAGACCACTTACCGGCTTTATATTTCTCTTGTGCAACACTTGCCATAATCTTCAAACCGTTTTTCTTTTCAGCGTGGCGAAGAGAAATCCGCTGACTATTGTCATTATAAAGACCTTCGTCTTTAGAAACAACCGTCAATACATTAACGCCGGACACAGTATCAATCTCGCCATACATTTCAACAGCTTTCTGATATTCCTCGTTAAAAGCTTCTCTTACTTCTGCTGTAACCTTAGGCTCAAAAGAATATTCATACTTGTACGGTTCGGTGGTGTTGTCACCTATAAAGTGATCAATATTATCCTCTTTTATTATATCACTTTCATCCGAATTGTCAACAGTATCGTCTGTAAAATTCTGTACGTCTTCTTCGCTGTCTGTCGCTGTTTCAATAGGCTGTTTTACAGTTTCCTGTATGCTTTCTGTCGTTTTGGCAGTTTCAACGGCTTCATCAGCTTCATCAGACACAACCGAAGTCGGCGTATTGTCTGTGTTTTCGTTGCTCTGAACGGTCTTTACAGGCTCAGGCTGTACAAAATTCATTGTGTTTTCGTTATTATCCGGCTTAGAAACGTTATTTTCCGGTTCAGAAACGTTATTATCCGGCTGAGGAATATTAGGCTCTTTATCTGTCGGAACAGGATTTTTGCTTTCGGTATTGGTAGCTTTAACAGGCGCTTCTTCCGTTCTCGGTGCTTCCTGCTTCGGCTCACCCTTACCGCTGTAGATCTTCTCTCTTGAATAATCTCTGCGGAGAACATCGTCGTGCTCTTTGATAAATTCTCTGAGCTTACCTTGCTCCTCACGGAGCTTACGCTTATACTCCTTGACCTTCTTCTCGTCCTGCGTGCCCTCAACCTTGCGTTTGAGCGCTCTTATCTTGCGCTCCATAGCTCGTTGCTTTTCTTCGAGTGCTCGCTGTTCCCGTATCTTCTCGGCAGGAATCGGCTGAGGTATCTTTGTAAGCCCCTCTATGTACTGCCCCATAGTATGACGGCAGTTAGGGTGGAACAGCCCGCCTCGGATTGCCACAGACAACAGCATAAACCACTTGTCGCAGTAGTTTGACTTGCCGAAGTCGCCGCTTCCATAAACATCTACTTTTAACCCATTGCAGCAACATCTGCATATATTAAAATTCAATCTGTGGTTCAGAACTGTGAAATTTAGCCATTAACAATATATAAAGTTGGGGTGATAAGTATCAAAGCTTTTCAGAAGTAAGTTTGATGCGGAATGTTTAAGATTTACGCCAACTGAAAAGCCACTATACCCACGATGCAGATAATACTTCCAATCAGATTGAGCTGTGAACGCTTTTCTCTGCGAATCAGCCCTATTACGAAAAGCGTTACAAGGATCATCGGCTGAATGAATGAGTAATTTGCAAGACTTATAGATATAACCGCGTTTTCAAGCAGCATTCCGAGCGTATTTGGAATTCTGGCAAGCACTACCTTAACAACGCCGCTTCGATTATTCTTAATAAGCTCCCTGATATGAACTCTCGGCAGCATTATCAGCGAAATTATCACCATAGCCGGAAGAAGCTGCATTGTTGATGAAGCATACGGAGAGAAACTCCTTATAATAAGCCCGTACCCGTATTTTGAAACAAGATATAACACCAACGGCAGAATTATCTGTTTATAGTTTACACTGCCACATTTAGACGACTTTGCAATAAATACAAGGCCTGCAGCTGTTGCAAATATACAAATCAGTTTGAAAACACTGAGTTCAGACCCGAAAAAAATGTCAGTGAAATAAGACGCAAACAGGGTTATCCCGAGCCATGCTTTCAGCTCAAAAGCAGAAAGCTGTTTCAGCACCCGTGCGCTCATCTGGAATTCAAGCATTTTGCACGCCGCAACCAGCAATACCGCTAAAAACGACTGCCATGTAAAACTGAAACTCAGATTCTGGAAAGGCAGGCTTGCAGCAAGGAACACCGACATCGACGAGCACATCAGGAATGTAAATTCATCGCCGGAGAAGTTGGCTTTGGCAGCGGCGTATTTGTCATTCAGCGAGCATATTGTATAGCAGGCTGTCACAGCGAGCATCAGAATAATAACGTTCATAATCGACCTCTATTATGATGAATAAAACATACTGACACGTTTATTTACCTGTCCAGAATGCATAGTCGGTTCTTGATGTTCCGTCGCTGAAATATGCTTTAGCACATATCTTGTTTTTCGTGCCGGGTTTTATCTTTATATTTTCCCACACGAAAACAGTGCTCTCGTCATCGGGAAGTTCGCACCGTGATATCCTGCCGTGCGAAACATCATTTATACAAAGCTCCACTGCGTCCGCATTTGAATAAACCTTTACAAAAGGCACATCACAAGCCCTGAATTCATGCCTACGTTCAGTTATATAAACGGTTTTTTCGCCGCTCCATACGGACTTGTAAAAGAAATATACGTCCTTGGGAATACGCTCCCTTGTGCAAAGTCCCTTGTCGTTCTGCGACTTTGTATCTCCCTCTGTTCGCCCGTAGGATGCAAAATCGAACATACACCATATAAATTCAGCCCATAGGTACTTTCTGACCGAGAATTGTTTCCACAATATCTCGTGCAGCTGCGACTGATAGTTCTCATAATGCCGTACTCCGACAGGGTCTATATCGCTTTCCCAATTCACATTGTCCTTGTGCTGCGAAATTGCCCCACCGCCGCCGTATTCGGAAAGGCAGACAGGGCGCTTTTCCTTTTCGTTATGGTATAGGTCTAGCCATTCGCCGAAATTCTCCGCACTGCCGGCATCCTTATACCAGCCAAAATAACGGTTATACCCGACCACATCGGCAGGAAGCTCCAGAAATCTGCCGTAAAACTGATTGTCTGCAAAGGTTTTCAGCCTTGTATCGTCCTCTTTGCAGGCAATTTCATAAAGCTCGCTGTAAAGCCCGAATATTTCATCGGTCATCTGGTGAAGTTCGTTGGACAATCCCCAGACAATAACTGACGGATGATTGTAATTTTGCCTGATAAGCTCACGAAGCTGCTGTTTTGCGTTATCTCCAAAGCCGTCTGAAAGGACATGAGCATCGCTTTCATCGGCAGACATTTTATTGATTATGCCTATCTCCGTCCAAACGCACAGACCCAGCCTGTCGCATAATGAATACTCATGGTTACAATGCTGGTAGTGAGCCATTCTTACAGCGGTACAGCCCATGTCACGAATGATATGATAATCCCGCTCACGCTGAGCGTCAGTCATTGCCCAGCCGGATTCGTAACTGTCCTGATGGTAGTTCACCCCATGGAGCGGATATGGCTTGCCGTTGAGGAAAAAGCCGTTATCGGCATCTATGCGGTACGAGCGTATTCCGAATTCCTGTTCAATGCTATCGACAGGTTTCCCGTTGCAGAATAAGGTTATCTCCGCACGATAAAGGGCGGGAGAGTTTACTCCGTTCCAGAGTTTCGGGCAGTCGATTTTTCCTGAAAGCGTTATCATGTCTTTGTCCGCTCTGCCGAAAAGCTCCGTTACAGGCTTTCCCTGCGGATCATATATCACAGCCTTAGCCTCTGCGGTTTCTGCTTTATCCAGCTTGACAAGTATGCCTATATCCGCAGATGTTTTAGAAATATTGCGTGGGGTTATATATACTCCGCAGGAGCCGCTGTCGTTCAGAGCAATATGAACAGGCTCGACTGCAATAAGCTTTACACCCCTGTACAAGCCGCCCATTTTTGTGAAATCGCCATTGTCGGTTATCGGCGCAATATAATCGGTGGGAGCATTCGATATGATAACAGCTATCAGATTGTCTTTGTCCGGGTATATATAGTCCGTAATATCAAATCTGAAAGCTGAATACCCTCCACTGTGCTCTCCTGCAAGTCTGCCATTTATATAGACTTCCGCAACAGTATTAGCACCTTCAAATTCCAGATAGAGTTCTTTTCCGCTGCATTCTTCAAAACTCAGCGCAAGGTTTCTGCGGTAGCATACAGTTCCACGGTAGTAGCCCCCACCGTCTGCAGCTGTCATTCTGCCTGTGCTGTCTTCGGAATTGTATGTATGCGGCAGTACAACAGGCTGCCATGACGCATCTTCATATTCGGGAGAGATAACGTTGTCTTTCGATATATTCATTCCTGCGGGAAGCTTTGTGAATCTCCAGAAATCGTTGAGTGCCTTTACTGTTCTCAAAAAAATCACCCTTTCTTGTTTTAATAGATTATAACGCTTATTGACAAACAAGTCAATGAATGATATTATTAAGATATAACGATTTTAGCACAGGCGGTGAATTAATTTTGAAATTCTACGATTATCCGATAATCAGCAAAGAAGGCAGTCTTCCTGTCTTTTTGGTGAGCGTAGGGTTGAACGAATGGCAGTATCATGTAATCTGCGACAAAGGTGACAATTATGCCAAGGCTCTTTATTGTACAAAAGGAAGCGGCGTACTTATAATAAACGGGGAGAAACATATAATAAATCCGTACACCGCATTCTTTATCCCTGCCGGTTGTCCGCATGAGTATTATTCAACGGACGAATCCTGGGATACGCATTGGATAAAACCGTCAGGAAAGTCCTGCCCTGATATGCTTAAAGCACTCGGCTTTGACAAGCCGAAAATCTTCCCTCTTCCAAAGGAAGAAATTACATATCTTGACCACTGTTTCAGATGTATGCACGAGGCGCTTCTCTCTGACAAGGTTGACGGAAATTTCAGAGCATCGGGCTATCTGTACAGCTTTTTTATTGAATTGAGCCGTCTTGCGGCGAAAGGAAAAGGCAGTGTACAAATTGCCCCTGCGGTGACAAAGGCGATCGCATATATTGACGAAAACTATATGAAACAGCCCGGTCTTGAATCCATAAGTAAAGTCGCAGGAGTTTCTTCGCAGCATTTGTGCAGATTATTCAGGCAGACCTTGAACTGCCGACCGATGGAATATATCACAAAACGCAAGATACAGGCGGCTAAAATGCTTCTGGCAGAAACGCAGAAAACTGTCGATCAGATAGCTGAAGAAACAGGTTTCTGTGACAGCAGTTATTTTTGCAAGATTTTCAAAAGGTTCGAGAGTATTACTCCGTCGCAGTTCAGAAGTATAGAACAGGCTCTATGAAATTCGTAAATTGACCGCTGACACCGTATAAAAAAACAAAAAGGCATCATGTCCGGATACATGATGCCTTTTTCCTATTGTAGCTTTGCATAAACCTGCCGGATACGATCAGTTATTCCTGCGTCTGGCTCTGTTCAGCAGCAGGAGCGATATCATAAGTATCAAGGGAAATGCGCAGCCTGCGAGCATACCTTTCTGCATATCATCGCCTGCACGCTGGGTGATATTTCCTACAATAGCGGGACCGAGTGCTCCGCCAAGGTCACCAGCCATGGCGAGGAGTGCAAACATTGCAGTTCCGCCAGTGGGTATTTTTCCCGAACAGATGCTTATAGAACCGGGCCACATGATACCTACCGAGAATCCGCACATTATGCAGCCGAGAAGTCCGATTACAGGTATTCCCGACAGGGATGCAGTGATGTAACAGATCAGACACAGCAGTGCCGAGCTTATCATGAATTTCATAAGATCGAGCTTTTCGCCGTACTTCCCGTAAAGTGTACGGCTTATGCCCATCGTCACCGCAAACATACACGGTCCTGCAATATCTCCGACTGACTTAGTCAGTCCGAGAGCGGATTCTGCAAATGCCGACGCCCACTGCGCCATTGAAAGCTCCGAGGCTCCTGCACAAACCATAAGCAGTATCGCAAGCCAGAACAGCGGTACTCTGAGCAGATCACGGATACGCATTCCCTCGCCGTCCTCGACGGGGTGTGCAATGGGACATACTGAAAAATTGTAAACATTCACCAGCGGAATTATCGCCCAGATACAAGAGAGCCACTTCCAGTTTTCTATGCCGAAAGCAGTAAAAAACAGTGTTGAAATGAGTATGACTCCGACCGAACCCCAGCAGTAGAATGAATGCAGCAGGCTCATTGCAGTTTCTTTGTGCTCAAATGGACAGGCTTCAACTATCGGACTTACAAGTACCTCGGTCAGACCGCTTCCCATTGCATATATGACCGTGCTTATAATTATTCCTGAAAACGGATCGGGAAGCAGTTCTGGCAGAAAAGCAAGCCCGATAAGTCCCAGCGCAGAAAACACCTGCGAACCGATAACGCATTTCCGATAGCCGATCTTGTCGGCGAAACGTGCACACAGCACATCTATGATAAGCTGAGTAACAAAAAATACCGACGAGATAAGGGCAATTTTCCCAAACGGAATACCAAAGCCATTGTGAAATGTGAGAAATAGAAGCGGAGCAAAATTAGCCGCTATTGCCTGTGTGATGAATCCAAGATAGCAGGATATAAGTGTTTTTCTGTAATTTACAGCCATATTGACAAGCTCCTTTACAAATGATATAATCAGATTATATAGTAAATGTCGTAACATTTCAATACACAAAATCACATTTTTATTACACAATATCGTAAATCGGGTGAGAACATGGGAAATGAAATCAAAAAGGACAGGATCACAACGGACGAAACCTTACGTGAAACTGCAAGTCACGGCAGCGAAGAATATCCGTTCAGCTACTATTATGAGGACATCTGGAATTTCGATTTTCACTGTATCGACTGGCACTGGCACCCAGAGGTCGAATTTGTTTATGTACAGCATGGCAAGGCTGATTTTCTGGTGGGTGGAAACAGGTATGTTCTAAGCTCGGGCGATGGGATCTTTATAAATTCTCAGGTGATACACAGGTTTGAAGCAGAAGACAGCACCATCATTCCGAACATTGTTTTTTCACCTGTTCTGCTTGCGCCGCAGGGCAGTCTGATATACAGCAGATACATCAGACCGATAATTGAATCAACTACCGAATGTGTGATTTTTTCCGCCGAAGAAACAGCGCACCACAGCATTATCGAAACAATGAGGTCGGTATTTGCTGTGCAGGGTTCTGGCACGGTTTCTGAAATGGAAACGGTAGAACTGCTGCTGAAACTATGGCGCCTGTTATATGAAAGCATACAGATAACAGACTGCGACCCCGTGTCCGGGCATTCCGCACAGACGCAGGCTAAGCTTCAGATAATGATGCAGTATATTCATGATAATTACAGCGGTCAGATAACACTTGATGATATTGCAGGAACAGTTCTTATAAGCAAAAGCAGTGTTCTCAATATTTTCAGGACATACCTGCACACTTCGCCAATAAATTACGTTGTGGAATACAGACTGAAACGTGCATCAAAGCTCCTTGTTGATACCGAAAACAGCGTTTGTGCCATAGCGCAGGAAACGGGATTTGAGAACATCGGCTATTTCTGCCGCAGATTCAAAAAGCTGTACGGCGTTACGCCGATAAATTACAGAAAATACTATCGCAGTGCAGAGCGTAATTCAATGAGAAATACACATTCTGACACAAATGTCCTGTCGGGCTGATGAAATAGCAGCTCTATAGACTTTTTGAGTTCGGATAATTTACTCTATGGAGTTGCTTGAAGTTTATTATACTTCTTTAGTAATCGGTGGGGTAGATGCGGATGGATTGACGGTTACTTTTACTGTACAAAATTATTTCCCACAAACCTTTATAAATGTGGTATAATAAAAGAAATTAAGATCATAGGAGGAAAACAAAATGGCTGATATGCTTGATAAATACAGAGGCTCGCTGGTCGGTGGTGCTGTGGGTGACGCTTTGGGGTATGCCGTGGAATTTTGCAGTGAAAGACAAATTTTCAGCGAATATGGAGAAAATGGCATAACTGAATATGCGCTCAAAAATGGCAAAGCCCTTATTTCTGACGATACTCAAATGACAATGTTTACTGCAACTGCGTTGCTGGACGGGATAACAAGGGGCAAGCTTCGTGGGATAATGGGCGACTTTTCGACCTACATGGCATTTGAGTATCAAGGTTGGTATCTGACACAGACCGCAAATTATCCCGTTGATATTGATGAAAATTATGCGAAATATAGCTGGGTCATGAATTTGCCTGAAATGTTCAGCCACCGCGCACCGGGAAATACTTGTTTGTCAGCCTTGGCGGCAGGGGGAAAGGGTACTATAGAAAAGCCTATAAATAACAGCAAAGGCTGTGGCGGAATAATGCGTGTCGCACCTATCGGGCTATATTTTTCAGAGGGTAAAATGGATATCGCAAGTATTGATAAGATAGGCGCTGACTGTGCCGCTATTACTCATGGGCATGAGCTTGGATATATCCCTGCGGCGGCTCTTGTTCATATGGTCAGTTTGTTGTCCCACAATAATGATATCACACTGCTTGAAGCTGTCACGAGTTCGGTAAGGGCAATGCAGCAGATATTTAACAGAGCTAAATATATTGACGATTTTGTGGAATTAATCGAGCTTGCGGTCAGGCTTTCACAGTCAGGCGGCAGTGACCTCGACAATATACATAAGCTTGGCGAGGGCTGGGTGGCTGAGGAGACTTTAGCTATTGCAGTGTATTGTTCACTGAGATATCAGGATGATTTTGATAAAGCTGTATGCACAGCGGTAAATCACAACGGCGACATCGACTCAACAGGTGCAGTTTGCGGAAATATTCTTGGCGCATATCTTGGCTATAATGCAATACCACAAAAGTTTAAGACGAATTTGGAATTTCATGATGTTCTTTTGACCCTTGCAAACGATCTTTACAACGATTGTCAGATGTCTGAGTACAGCGACAATTATGACAGGGTATGGCTTGATAAGTATGTTCATAAGACGTATGGAAAGAGGGGATAGGCTTTGAGCGAGCGGAATGACGAACTCACAAGACTTAGTTACACCTTGGGCGAGAACATGGAAGACAGGTTTTATGTTTATATGCTGCAAGACGATAATGGAAAGCCTTTTTATATCGGCAAAGGGCAAGGCGGACGAGTGTTTTGTCACGAAAACGACGCTGATAAGCTGTTAGAAGTTATACGCTCAGAAAACGGAGATAGAAATGTCGATTATTCCAAATTATCTGAGAAAATAAAAACTATCATTAAAAGTAGCGGCAAGGTTGAAAAGGTCATAATAAAATGGGGGTTGACCGAAAATGAAGCATTTATGTGCGAATCTGCGCTTATGAATATGTATGATTACATTTTTCCTGAAACGCTCACCAATATTTCTAATGGTCATGCAAGCAATGCTGAAAAGCACTCTCACGCACTTGACGGATATAAAACGAAAGCGAGAAATGTGCAGGATTTTCTTGATAATGTTGCCATAAGAGAAGTGGAGTTCAAAGAATACTGTGGAAATATCCCTGTTGTTTTCATTACAATAAATAAAAGCTATCCGCTTATGTACAAGGAAAAATGTGCCGACTTGCAAAGGGAAGATTTTATATACGATTCAGCAAGGGGCTTTTGGGATATAAACATAAGGCGTACAAGGTATGCAAAATATGTTTTAGCACTTTATAGGCAGATAGTGGTAGGTGTGTATCCTGTTAATGAGGATAGCTGGAGAGTTACAACAGACTTTGATGAAAAGGAATTCCCCATATATCCCAAGAAGTATCGAGAAAACGATAAACTGTTGATACAAAAGAATAGGACTTATGACGAGTACAAACGTCTTGGCGGACAGAATGATGAAAAATGGTTTGATACACGTCGGAAGAGAATCGGTTTTGAAAAGTGCAAGCCTGAGAACAGCGAGGAATATTCGTATCTATGCAAACTAAAAGGCACATATCTCAAGGACAGATTTTTCAAAAACCAAATGTCAGTATATAATTATGACGTGGACAAGGACGGAAAGCTGAGATTTTATAGTTCTCCAAACTGGTGTTAATAGTGGCAGGCTATTTCAACTTCCATGTTGATAAATGTAAACTTTTTCAGAAAACATGTTGTAATATATGACAATTGGGGCGATTGGCAAGCTGCACAGCATATAGCTAAGAAATATGATGATGACGGATATCTTCGCAAGAAGGAATAGCATAAACAAAAAATAAGCTGCTACAGAAAAAATCTGTGGCAGCTTATTCTATTCAGAACAGTCCTAATTTTAACCTATCAATATCAGCTCCTTATATCTGTTTGTACGAATCCATAAGATTTTGGATCATATTTAATGACGAGCGGGTCGAAGGACCAGTTACATAGTGTATTGTCGGCGAAAATTTATTATACGAAAAAATGGCTTTGGTTTTATAGGCATATTACTTCTTCGTTGTCACACTCTTTACAGCCGACCATTCTCCATAATATTTAGTACCCTTTACAAGCGTATAAGAACGCACCTTAACATAGTATTTCTTGTTTGCCGAAAGCTTTGATATCGTCATTTTGTCGGTCTTGTTGTTTGCAACATCAAGCTTCTTTGCGCCTGTAAACTTAGAGTTTGTGGCGTACTGCACCTCATAACCTGTTGCAGAGCCTTTCTGCGCCCAATCAATAAAGAAAGCCTTTGACTTCGCTGTGAGCTTCTGTATCTTCTGCTTGGCAGGGTTTATCTTGAATGTCTTGCTGACAGTTCCGCCGTATTGTCCTTTGCCTGTTATCTTTACTGTGGCTGTTCCTACCTTTTTGTTGTTTGAATATGAAACTGTGTAATCTGTGCCGCTTTTAAGCGTCTTGCCGTTGTATTTTACCTTTACGCTCTGCGTGATATTCTTTCCTGTGTATGTCTTTGTAGAAATACCTGAGATAGCTGACTTTGTAATGTCATACTTTGCGGCGGTAACATTTTTGCTGTCTGACCATGCTCCATAGTATACCTTTTCGCCAACGTTTGTGTAGGAACGTACACGAACATAATATTTATTTCCTGCTGTCAGACCGCTTATGGTGAGAGTATCAGGCTTGTTTGCGGTAAGCTTTTTAACCGTGCTGTCCTTAAAATCAGCATTTGTGCTATATTCTATCTCATATCCTGTTGCAGAGCCTTTCTGCGCCCAGTCTATGAAAAAGCCTTTGAAGCGTGTTTCAAGCTTCTGTATCTGCTGTTTTGCAGGCAGTATATCAAAGCTTGACTTTATCTCGCCGATATATGAACCTGTTCCTGTTATGGTGACTTCAACAGTACCCACCTTTGTGTTTGCGGAATAAGAAACAGTATAGTCAGTACCCTCATCAAGGACGACATTGCCATTTTTGATAACTATATTTTGCGTAACAGGCTTACCTGTGTACTCTTTGTCCTTAATACCTGAAACGGCAAGTTCGTCAATTTTTACCTGATATGTGTCATATGTAATACCATTTTCTTTTGCATACTTTTCAGCGGCGCTATCCTTAGCACAGGTCATTGAGAAATTTTTATTAAGTGTAAGTTCTGAGCCGAAAGTATAACCAAAAGCCTCAGCGCCTATTTTCTTTACACTTACAGGTATGTATACCTTGGAAAGTGAAGTGCAGTTTTCAAAGGCATAATCGCCTATTTCTTCAACACCATTGCCAAACGTCACGCTTTCAAGGGCAGTGCAGCCGTAAAAGCTTGAAGTATCTATAAGCTTTACGGTATCGGGAATAGTGACTGACTTAACGGTCTTATTGTTTTCAAAAGCGCCTTTTATAGAGCCTAATTGCTGTGAGCCCGACCAACCGCTTATACCTGTAACAGTATAGCCGTTGACCTCAGCAGGTATAACAACGTTTTCATCTGTGCCGTTATACTCTACTATCTCGGCTGTTCTGTCAGCTTTTATGATATACACAAAGTTGCCATATGTTGCATAGTCAATGCTTGCAGACTTTGAGATATCATCGGCATAAGCTGATATTGGCGCAGCCACGCCTGTGAATGTCATTGTTATTGCCGCTAATCCGGCGAGATAGTTTGTTGTTTTCATATTATTAACTCCTTTTCACAATATTTGTCTTTTATACTTTTATACATTAATTATTCTAAGATAAGTTCACCTTCTTTCAATCGCCACCAACGCTCATCAACACAAGACCGTCTTGCTGAAAGCCGTAACAGTTTCATACTTTGAGCCGCTGTTTTAGAATTCCTTATTCATTATAACATCCAAATATTTGAATGTCAATGTTTCGTTTTTGATTTAGGATTATATAAATATTATTACTGCATTGGAATCACCTGTCCTTTCCAATTGATCAACAACGTCTTCTTAATAAATCATGGTTGCACTGTTAACTTCAAGATATTCATATTTGCTTCCGCTATAAACATATACGTGAGCTTCTGATTGATACTTATTAAGATGTATTTGACTAATCTGGAAAATAAATTCCCATTTCATCTTGGTTAAAATCGTATCGTGATATGCTTTCTTCATCTTCAGTTGTACTGTCAAATACTCGAATAGATGATATTTTATCTGTCTGTTTATTATCAAAATGCAGACAAATAAAAGCATCGAAACGCCTTAGTTGAATGCAAATAGTATCATTGACCTCCCATGCGGCTAACAAATTAGAATATGAAGGAGTATATCGTTCTATAAATTTATCCATATTCTTCACAGCTTCCGGATCCTCCAGAAACTCATTGGAAAATATAGTTTCAAGCTCTTCTCGGTCTTTATTATGCATCGCCCCGAAAAATGTGTTTAAAATATCAGACTCGGTTTCACATCCGGGGTAATATATTCCGGCAAGCAGATCTCCGCCGCCTGCTCCTCTCTGATCTTCCTCACATTCTTCAAAAATCAAGCTGTATACGCCTTGGGCAGACGGATCAGTTTCCTGCTGTACCCACTCAGTCCATGTTAATGAATAGCATTTTTCAGTAGTCTTAATTACACAGATCGACCATACACATTTTGCCTTCAAATCAGAAAAAGATTCTGATGACTGATTTTCATAAACTATCTCTAAATTGTCACCCTCAAATATATTAAATATGTATTTAATACCTTCATCAATATCAGGCTGTAATTTCAAAGTCTGCTCTGAAAAAACGCTTTTAAAAAGTTCAGCATCGTTGGTCTCCAAGGCTTGTATCAGAACATCCGAAGTATTTTTCGTTGAGGTTTGATCGATAATTAATTTATCATCATTTTCTATTGAACTTTGGCTATCGTTTAATATAGTACAGCCTGTAGAACTCGCCACCAGTAAAAAAAGCAAAACGGATAGTATAAGTTTTTTCATAATTAATCACCCCAATCTAATGTTACAGTTAAGTCCTCATCGTCCCATATCCATTCATCATATGCGTCCCTTTTCTCATTATAATTCGCTTTTTTAAGCGCCTCATAAAAAAGCTCACCTTTTTCACCGCCATAACTTGAAAAATCAATTGTTGTTACAGCCTTGAGATCCTCAGCTTTAACATTCTGAACCAACGGATCAAATCCCGTTATCCACCATTGTAATTCATCTGGTTAATGTTTATACAGCTGCTCATCATCACTGAAGATTCCATCCCCATTAGAATCATGATATAATTCAAGAGTCATATCAACAGAATATTCTCTGTTAACTTCGGCATAAAGATATGAGTATTCACCATTTTCCATAATATAATTTCCATACTCATCAAATTCTCCATCTTTCACCTGATAAATACCTGTTTCAGCGCCTGCTCCAAGGTTCATATAGTCGCCCTTCCATGACCATATTATAAATTCTTCTCCTTCATATATGAAGACAAAATCGGATGCTTTCTCACAAATACTGCAGCGATTGTTCCTAATTCCGCAATTTTCTTTATCAGCCAGACACCACCTATCTGATAAAATATTCCAACTGCAAAGGTTACGAAATTCCTGAATCCTTCACTATGAATTAATTTGCCTATAAAATTAAAAAAGTCAAAATCTATAATTTTATTCCATAAATCTTTACACCATTCACAAGCTGAATCAATCCACTCTTTAGCTTTTTCCAACCAGCTCTTTTCGCATTCCGGTTTTAAGTATTCGTACTTATCGTAAAAATCATCTTTGCTCTTATTAATAACATCAGCGACATCGCCGTCGATACGCACAACATTTTCCGATTATTTTATTGCCAAATGTCCTATTTTTTATTAATATAAATTATTTTATCAGGATCAACATTTTTCAAAAGATATTCTGACATTATTTCAAATCCGTCCATAAGAGTTTCAACAGCAAAATGCTCAGAGTTCACATAAATTAAAATTTTTTCATTAACCCCTAATCTAGTATCATTAATTATCCATTTTATCTTTGTTATTTCTGAAACATCCACACTATATTTGAATCCCAAAATCTTCCTAACGGTTATTTTGCTGCCACTTACTACAATTTTTAATTTTCTTATCCACAATAATGAAATAGCTATTGGAATAAAAATGAATAATATTGTTGAAATATACATAGGGAAATGCGGAGGATTACCAAAAATCGTATACATTACGTTTAAAACAATGAAAAAAGCAGTTATAAAAACTTCACCTTTATAAATCTCTGACGGTATCTTCACAGTAAATTTCGATTTTGATTTCATTGATCAGACCTCCTTCATTTCTTATTAATTTTGTGACAACTCTCTCCATTCGTCATACCATTCCTTAATCCCATCAGAAAAGCACTTGCTATATTTTCCAATGCACCTCCAGAAAATCCTGAAATTACACCATTTCTAATTGTTTTATAATGAAATTTTTTAATATTTCCCTGTTTTAATTTTGTTATTACCATTTTAAATGAAGCATCATAGCTATTTATGCCTGAAAGTCTTTTGAACACCGGAATTTTTTTCGAAAGAGTTTTTGAAAGCTTTCCAGTAATTTTACTTAAAGCAACACTAAAAAAAGCCGCTGTTCCTGTGCTTAAACCAGTATCAAATAATATTTCAAAAGTCGATCGTTTTTGTCCCCCAGTGATATTTTCAAGATTTTCGCCCAAAAACGTTGATATTGCCGCCTCTGCTGAACAAGCAGCAATTGGATTAGTAAGCAATAATAAAATACCGCCAGCAAAACCGCCTATCGCTGATCCAATATATGATTGCCAGTTACCATCCCAATCGCCTGTTATCGCACATGAAATAATATCACTAATTAATTGACCTGAAATGCCTACGATTGCTCCAACTACACCAACAGCAATTACTGGAATTGCTGTTCCAAATGTTGAAATACTCAATATAACAAAACCGACAACAATGACAATAGTCACAAACACACTAACTATTGACTGCCAATTTTCCTTGCACCACTCACAAGCACTATCCCATTTCTCTTCCAATCAGCTTTTTTCAATATCTGGTTTCAGGTATTCATATTTATCATAAAAATCATTCTTGCTTTAATTGATAGCATCGGCCGCATTTTGGTCAATAGTCACAACATCGGAAATGTATTCACTAATATTTTCTTTCAATGACTCAAGTGATTTAATTTTGTCCTCTTGGGTCTGCGTTGATGATTTTATCGAGCTGATACCATCATCAACGTCGTATGTGCTTTCATCTATGGAAAGCACTTTTGATTTCAGTGATTTCAAATCAGCATTATCATTAATAAATAAAGGGTGATAATATTTTACGGCATATTCAGGATCATTTTTTATTATTGATGTAATTTTATTTTTAATTGTTTTGCAGTAATCATTTCCTAATTTATAGTATATAGCATTATCAAGGTGCAAAACCATTTTCAATAGTGCCATATGTTTTCTAAGTTCAATTATCTGTTTGCTTTTTATGGGTTTAGTGGTTCGCATCTTCTCATAGTTTAAACCTCGATACAATATTTCAAATAATAAATATTCCATCTCATCTCACCTTAATTGGTTTTTTCCAAAAATTCATCTGATACGCTCTAATTATATGGAAATGATAAATGAGAAACTTGTTTTACTCTACATCCTAATGCCGTTAGAGTGCGGAGTAATATCAACACGTTTTCTTTGTAATCCTTGCTACATTCAAACCAATAATCTGCCCCTTGGTCCACAGAAGCAAAATAGGCTACTAATATTCCTTCTTTAATATATTTTTGAGGCTGACTAATGATAGATGTTGCTAAAAAATCCGTCCAATTAACCTTATTATCAAAATAATATATCATTGACTCGCACGCACAATCAAAATGATTTATATTTATTTTCGCATCGCTTAATCTCAAAAAAATATTAAATGGGTCATTAATGATTTCTGATTTTTCTAAGATTACCTTTGTATCAACTATTTGAGAAAGATGTTCTTCCGGCAATCTGTAACCATGAAAAAATATCTTTTTTCCTTTAGAAAAATCATATAAAAACTCGTTTAATACCTTGGCAGCAGAAATATTTTCATTAATGTCCGAAGTCCAAAAAACAATTGAATCTTTATCTATTCTATATTTTACAAATACTTCATTATTGTATCTCATAATGACTAATCCTCACTAAGAAAATAATTTGATATGACACGAGATATACTCGAATCAATTATTGAAGATAAAGGAACATGAGCTTTACTTCCAAACAAAGAAGGAAAATGATAATGTAAATATCTTGACACGTCAAATTCAATTCTAAATGACTTAGAATTATAACTTGAAAATTTATTGAAATACCCTTAGGATTTGTTGTCGTATAAGATGTTATTTTACCATAATTAGCATTAGAAGTTTTGCCAATTCTAAATAACTCTTTTGCTTTTGAAAGCCAGAAAGAATTTTTTAATAGTGAACCAAAGGCTTTAGAAAAGCCATAGCTAGCCCCTGCAAATGCAGCTCCAAATGCACCAGAAAAAGCAGCATTGAAAAATACCTCGCCTAACGAAATATCTTCACCTTTAATTAATATATCTCCTAAATCGCTAATTAGCGAGGAACCCAAGCCCGATGCTGCACCAATAAGCATAGTTTTGCCAAGTCCTAAAGCGGCTTTTCCTCCGGCAGACAACCCAAATCCCATTCCTCCTGAAATAATTCCTGCAATAGCTCCTGAAAACGCTCCGTTTTCAAAGCCATCCAAAACGAACCTCCTGTAACAGCAGAAATAATACCGCCGAAAAGACCTCCTATGCCTGTGCCGAACAATGCGCCTAATGCCATAGCACCCAATATACCACCGACACCGGTGGCTACTAAAATCACAGCCGCAATAACTATTACTATTGTTATAGCAGCTTTCCAATGCTCCTTGCACCATTCGCCGACTTTTTTGCAGCCGTCTTTGAATTTCTCCCAACGGCTTTTTTCACATTCGGGCTTCATGTAGTAGTACTCGTCGTAAAAATCGTCTTTGCTCTCAATAATAGTCAGAGTTTATACAGTTGTATTTTACTACAACTCCTAATAGTATCTAAAAGCTGTGAGACTTTTTCTTGGTTGCTTGGCATTTTTACACCTCCGTAAATTGATATCAAATATGCCAATATTGATTAAAGATTCATTAATGGCATCATTATTTCCCAATATACTTCCATATCGGATACTTCAAGATTTTCTATGTCATCTTCCCCATTGAGGAATAGTGGTACTTTGTAGCCTACGCACTTATTAATTGGTAAAACAAAATTATTATTTGCCTCAAACCATTCATCAAAGTATTCAGATAAAAGACTATCTTCATGAAATTCAACAACTTCCACATTATGAAAATCTACAATATTAGCAGGTATATCAAAAACATCTCCTGTTCCCGGTTCAAATAAAAGAACAGTATTGCTCACCTTATTAAGAGCAAAAATTCTTCCCAACCAGTCATACCCAAAGACACTTATTTGATTTTTGTATTTTGGAAATGATTTTCCAACTATATCATTCCATTTCGGTATACTTTTTTCATCAAAAATTCGATACATACCATTTAGGAAAGATTTTCCCCCCATCGTTTTTAAAAATTGTTCACTACTCTCAAAATCATATTGTTTTTCCTCTTTTACAAAATCCAAAAATTTTCTAAACATATTTTTCTCCTTATTTCATATAGAAATTCCTTAATATTGTGTTTTCTGGCAAGTTGCTAATTAAGTAGTTTATCTGACTTCCTAAACTCCTGTTAACACTTTTGTCTAGTCCATTCATATTAGTTGCATCGTCAATGCCGCCTAATTGCAAATCTATTGTGTGATCTACATCTTGTGAAGACGGTATAGAGTTAGCCTTTCTATACTTTGCTGTTTTGGACTTTTTACGTTTGCCATCAACGTTTGTCTTTTTAGTATCTGCTTTTGTCAAACTTCTACATTTTGCATCAGCTTCTGCTCGTTGCCCTGGTATCCAATCCTCTTTATATGATAGCTCTGCATCATATGTGCCATCATCATTTTTTATCAGCTTACAATTCGAATTATGAACCCAAACTCCATTTTCGCCAACATGATAAGTATGGAAATCCTCTACCTGAAAATTATACACCTTAGTGGGTTCGTCTGTCAATTCGACATAATGATTTTCAACCAAAAGAACATTGCAATTAGAATCAAGAAGTTCATCACCAACTATTAGTTCAGAAATTAATCTCCAATTAAGATCTATTAATCGCCAATGCCAAACTTTTCTCTATATTTCATGTTTGTAGCAAACAACTCGTCAAATGGAACTATTGATTTTGACGCAGTTTCAATGTTAACTTCTTCGGACCAAAGAAACGGATATATTAAAATGGCTTTATCAAATTCCACATTCTTTGCAGATTCTCTCCAATTTGTCCACCTCATTGAACTATAAAATTCATCTATATTCCCCTGAGCGAGTCAGGCAATAAATTCAGAGTATCTTAACTCAAGGTCTTCCCAATCCAAAGTATCAGGAGCAAAATACCACACATCGCCTATGCCCTCATCAAATTTGCCTGAATTGATCGCAAATATACCGCCCACAACATCAGTGGCAACGATAAGCATTTGTTTGACCCTCTCAGGTGTACCGTTTTTAGACAGCAAATTTATTTTAGATATGCCTACCCTATCAGATGTATCACCGCCATAAAGTCTTATCCAATCATCAAATACAACTCCTGATGTGTTCAGCATGACAGCACCCATAGCAGACGCAGAAGTTACTCTAAGCATATCACATATTTTAGAACTGTCTGACCCAGCACCATTAAATATCGTTACCTCTGTCTGTGACGTTTCAAACATTTCCTTGATCTCTAACCACAATTTATTATTTTCCTGCATTTTCATTAACCTCCATTAATCAACAATTATTATTTCAAATGTAGCCCCATCGGGGAGACCCCTTAGTTTATGCCCAATAAAAGAACCTGAACCTCTATTATCGGATCTTTTGATTGCACGAACATGAGTCCCTTTGCCTCCTTCTTTACACATTGCAAAAGGATACTCATCCAAATCCTTACCTGAAACTTTGCTAATTCCCTTTAGTGACGCTTTTATATTAGATTTTGCTCCACTTCTATTTATTGTAAGTTCCCTTGGCTGACCATTTTTTATTGCATCCTCAATGTGTTTTGCAGACTCTGGATACTTTTCTCTTGATAATGTAATTTTGTAATCTGCGTTATGTACAAGTATGCGAAAACCACCAACAAGATAAGTATGAAAATCTTCTACCTTAAAATTATAAACCTTAACAGGTTCTTCTGTCAACTCAACATCAAAATTTTCAACTAAAAGAACATTTCCGTTTACATCAAGGAGTTCATCATTAATTTTAAGTTCACCGGCATTAACAAAACCTTTATCTTTTACATAGAACGGATGATCAACTGATATATATTAAAATTATTATCTAATATCCGAAACAATCTCAGCTAGAAAATTCCACCATTTGTATAAATCATCAAATTCACGAATATAATAGTTTCCAAGATATTTCGGATTACACATAACAATCAGTTTTTGAGCGGAAAGATCGGACAATTTATTTTCATTTTCATATTCTTCAAGTATACTGTATATTCTATCGGCATCTTTTATATAACCATTACTTAATAGATAGTCATGTAATTTAAGTAATTTATCTTTCATTTTAGATTTACCTCTCAATCGCACCATTGTATTTTCCACCGTCAGTAACAACTTGCCAACCGCCACCGCTCCTCGGTATACCATCATCAGCAATAACTGCCCAATCAGGTTGTGCAGCTACCTTTCCCTCAAGCAAAATCTGCGATCTTGTTAGTTGCACTGTGCTTTCAGCCATCGCAGTATTATTCGGCGGCAGTGCCAAGTTATTAATTCTTTCTGTAGGAGTTACACCTGCAGATTCTCTTGTAACAAATACTCCAGATGCTTCTCCGGCATTTGATTCCGTAATCGTAAATGTTTCCCCTTCTAAACCTTCTCTTTTATAAATAGGTCCATCAAACGAATCTATAAGATTCTGAGCTGCTCGCTCATCTAATCCTCGTTCTTTTAATATATCCTTTACCTCCGATTCTGTAAGTTCAGTATACTTATCTGGTTCTAAGGAAGCGTAATTCTTTCCCGCATTATGCACCAACACGCCCAATGTACAAACATGATAAGTATGGAAATCCTCCACCTGAAAATTATATACCGTAACAGGCTTGCCTGTCAACTCAGCATCAAAATTTTCAACTAAAAGAACATTTCCGTTTACATCAAGAAGTTCATCACC
>OIZW01000390.1_pt1 | contig 40567 bp, 34 predicted proteins | sample 1588581 | NCBI WGS metagenome assembly OIZW01 (sample SAMN03283266) | human gut metagenome | biome: human-associated habitat; material: feces | host: Homo sapiens | place: USA | collected 2013 | reverse complement strand
GCTATAACGGGCATCGGTGTGAAAATCGATGCCCGTTTTTTATGGTGCGTGAGGTATGCGGCAAGCGGTGTTTGCTGGAATGGAAATAATCGTGGCGACAGGCGGTAAAATAGCTCTGTATGATTTATATTGAAATTCGGTGTGGATTGTGCTATACTTGTAACTAATAAATTCTGAAATTCAGAATGTGGAGAACGGAGAGAACATTATGAAGAAAGCTACTATAGAAACAGCAGTACAGTCGCTCATTGACTATGCGGTTGAAAAAGAGCTAATAACAGTTGACGATGAGATCTATGTAAGAAATTGTCTTATGGATATATTGAAGCTTGATAACTGGAGCAATCCAAAGGGCGGTAAATACGGATCGGTTGATGAGATCCTTGATGATATAGTCGACTATGCGGCAGAAAAGGAAATAATTCCGGCATCGAATGCGTGGAGGGATCTTTTTGACACAAAAATAATGGGTGTATTCACAGCTATGCCGCATGAAGTTATTAAAAAATTCCGTGAAAAATACAGCGAAAACCCTAAAGCAGCTACCGATTGGTATTTTACATACAGTGAAGATACAAATTATGTCCGCAAGGGAAGAATAGCAAAGGATATACGCTGGAAGTACGACAGCGGGTACGGACAGCTTGATATTACCATTAACCGTTCAAAGCCGGAAAAGGATCCCAGGGATATTGCCGCCGCAAGAAATGCGGTAAAGGTTTCATACCCTGCGTGCCAGCTTTGCATGGAGAATATGGGATTTGCGGGTACGCTCACTCACCCTGCAAGGCAGAATCTCCGTCCGATACCTATGATTATTCACGGCGGAAAATGGGGATTCCAGTATTCGCCGTATGGCTATTACAATGAGCATTGCATAGTGTTCAACAGCGAGCATATCCCGATGAAGATCGACGCAGATGTTTTCGGCAAGCTGTTTGATATCATTGATATGTTACCGCACTATTTTGTCGGCTCTAATGCAGATCTTCCGATTGTAGGCGGTTCTATCCTTTCTCACGAACACTTCCAGGGCGGACGCTATACATTTGCTATGGAAAATGCCCCGGTTGAACACGAGTTCAGTCTGAGCGGCTTTGACAGCGTAAAGGCGGGAATTGTCAAGTGGCCTATGTCGGTTATCAGATTGAGCGGAAAAAACAGGGCTGAGCTAGAAAGTGCTTGTGATAAAATTCTTGTTGCGTGGAGAGCGTACAGCGATGAAAGCGTCGGAATATATGCGTTCACAGACGGTGTACCGCACAACACGATCACTCCTATAGCAAGACGACACGGCGATGAATATGAATGCGACCTTGTGCTTAGAAACAACATCACAAGCGAAGAAAGACCGCTCGGCATATTCCACCCGAATCCGTCATTGCACCACATAAAGAAGGAAAATATCGGTCTTATTGAAGTAATGGGTCTGGCGGTACTTCCCGCAAGACTTGCAAATGAGATAACAGCACTCAGTGCGGCATTGGTAAACAAGACGGATCTTTCAAGCGATGAAAATCTTTCAGGTCACGCCGAGTGGATGACCGGTCTTTATAAGAAATATCCGGATGTGAAAGCGGAAGACGCCGAGAAAATCATTAAGCTTGAAATCGGAGCTGTGTTTGAGCAGGTACTGCTTGATGCAGGCGTTTACAAGCGCGATGAAAAAGGAAGAGAAGCGTTCAGAAGATTTATTGACAGCGTAAAGTAAATATAAAAGCCGCCCGATATTGTTGTCGTGCGGCTTTTATAGCAACTGCACTTTAATTGCTTAGTACATATTGCACAAAAAGCAAGGCTGATTTACATACAATGATGATATAATTTGTTCAGGACGGTTGATTTTTATAACGAAATGTGATATACTCTTATTTAAATAATTGCTTGTTTGTTTAAGAACGGTAACGGATTGCAAGCATAATCAGATGGGAGGAGGATTGCTATGCCGAAAATGAAATATAAAACGGAAGTATTGTCAGTTGTAGCTGGCGTAATGATAGCGATCTTCGTTGTATTTGCTTCCGTCTTTATGGTACATACCATGGACGCACTTGATGACGAGGTTAACAAGTATATAGACCGTACCGTAACGCAGAAATGTGAGATAGTCGAGGGGGCAATCAATAGTGATATCAGCACTGTCAAGAATTTTGCTGCGTGCCTCAGCGATTATAAAAGCACAGATGAGAATGTGCTTATCCGCAAGATAAAAGAGCTTGAAAACAGCAGCGAAACGATTGAATCATTTATTATAGCAGATGAAAACGGCGATGTAATAACAAGCAAACGCATTGAAAAGAATATATCCTCACGTGATTATTACGAGAAGGCAATAAACGGTGAAGTAAATATTTCAAAAGCTATTTTCAGTGAACCTGACGGAAAAATGGTAAATGTCATTGCGGTTCCGATATACGGTGATTATCAGCGGATCATCGGTGTAACTGCCGGCATATGTGACGCAAGCAGCTATGACGCGCTTCTTGATATGTCTTTTTCAGGTAACGGAAGCGACAGTAACGGCTATGTTCTGAATTCCGACGGCGAGGTCGTTATATCAGGTAACAATGCGCTGGGCGACAATGTTCCGATGGGCGATCTGTTATTCTCTTCTGATCTACTGGCTGGCGTGGACGAAAACACCAAAAGCACGGTAAAGGATAACTTTGCAAAGGTGAGCGGCAGCGGAATAATCAAGAGTTACTGCAAGGGTGAAAAGTATATTGCTTATTATTGCGGTTTCACAAACTACAACGACCTACACTATCTTCTTATTTTCAAGGAGAATGTGGTAGCCGCACAGCAGGATTTTTATGCAGTGGCGAACATATTGATGTATATATTCTTTGTTGTGATACTGCTTGTAGTAATTGTGGCGTATATTGTTATAGTAAGGGTTTCGTTCCGCAGACTGGAAAAAGCCAATTCCGAGGTCAGCCGTATTGCATACACAGACAGACTGACAGGATACAGTACCTGGGATAAATTTGTTATTGATTCCAAGAAGCTTCTTCAGCATGAATATCGCAGATATGCGCTGGTAAGCTTTGATATTGATAAATTCAAAGCGATAAACGATATGTACGGACACGAGGAGGGTAACAGAGTACTTAAGCTTATTGCCGATACAATAAACCGCAATCTTCAGGACGGCGAGACATTCTCAAGAATAAATTCCGATAATTTCTATATATTTATGATCTACCACAGTGATGATGATATCTTGCAAAGAGTAATTTCACTGATACAGGCTATAGAGTATGAGGTAACGGAGTTTGTGCCGGTACTTTCATTCGGCATTTACAGGATAATCGACAAGAACGTTTCAATAAGACGTATGGGCGACCTTGCGGATATTGCAAAACGCACGGTAAAGTACGGCGATGACAGCGCTTATGCTTTCTATAATGAGAGTATGCTTGAAGAGATGCGCGAGGAGAAGCGCATTGAAAACGAAATGCAGGCGGCGCTTGATACTCATGAGTTCTGTGTGTTCTATCAGCCTAAGGTATCGCTTGACGGCAAGGTGAATCTTACCGGTGCGGAGGCTCTTGTAAGATGGATAAAGGACGGAACGGTCATTTCTCCCGGAAAGTTCATACCGCTGTTTGAAAAGAACAGATTTATAATTAAGCTCGACTTCTACATAATGGATCAGGTTTGTCAGAAGATAAAGTGCTGGCAGAAGTACTACAATGATCTGCTGATTTCGGTCAATATGTCGAGAGTTCATCTCAAAGATCCGCAGTTTGTCGAAAAGCTGAATGATATCTGCGTATCCCACGGCGTTTCGACTTCAAGCATTGAAATTGAGATCACAGAGAGTGCGGCTTATGAATCACTTGATGTGCTGACGACAGTATTCAAGCAGCTCAAGGACTACGGTTTCCATATTTCGATCGATGATTTCGGTTCGGGTTATTCTTCACTCAATATGCTGAAAGATCTTCCTGCCGATGTGCTGAAAATTGACAGAGCATTCCTTGCGGAATCAAACAGCAACAAGAGAGCCAACGATATACTGGGTTATGTTATCAGAATGGCAGGCTCGCTTGGTATGCATACAATATGCGAGGGTATCGAAACCGATGAGCAGGCAAAGCTGCTCAGCGGTCTTGGCTGTGAGATGGCACAGGGATTCTACTTTGCAAAGCCTATGCCGAGTGATTCCTTTGAAGAAATTCTTAGAGGCAATAGCAAGACTATCAATATTCCGAGTAATGATCCCGAGGAGGATAAATGAGCATTTCAAATGAGTCTTTTCCGATAATTGCAGGCATTATTACCAATACGGCAAGGTCGATGACAACGGTTATGAGATATATCTATACCGTGTCGGACAGTGATTTTTACAACATAAATATCAAGGACGTTTTCAGAATTGCACTTATGGACGTTACAGAAACGTCAAGGCTTGAAAACCTCGGAATCAGGATAAAGACGCCGGAAAATGACGCAATGTTTGAAACAACTGAGTTCGGCAGGGTACAGCATCTTATCATGTACAGCCTGGCGGCAAGACTTCCGCTTATTTCAAGGCAGATAGAGGATTTTCCGCTGTCGGATAAGCAGCTTAAGCAGGTATTTGAATTGCTGATAAAGAGCGGTGCGGATAACTTCGGTGATATAATTTATGAAAGCTATGAGGAAAATCTGAAAGTACGAAAGCAGAAAACACCGTTGCCGTCATATTCATCGGACTGGTTCAGACGTTATGTTTACACATATATGCCGAAGTTCGGTGAGATAAATAACCGCAACCTTTATTTCCTCGGCTGTGTTGAGGCTATGTTTCCGCTTTATTATTCGGCGATGACTGCACAGCTTAAAAAGGTCATGTTCCTGCTTGATAAGTGAATTAAAATCAAATCCCACAAACGTTTTAAGGCGGTTGTGGGATTTTGCTTGTTGAAAAAGTCTGTTTTTAAAATAAACTTCTGATTTATTATCCCTATCCCCAAACCCCTTTCCTCCGGAAAGGGGCTATATTGCTGGGGCTACCGCCCCTAGTCCCTGTTGGGGGCTACGCCCCTCAACCCCATTTTTAACAACGATAGAGGTTTTTCGACAGTCTGAATCCCACAACGTTTAAGACGGTTGTGGGATTTTGTTGATACGAAATCAAGCAACGGATTATTTTATCGGAACAGCTGTAACGATGCAAAGGAGGATAACATGAGAGAGCTTGAAACAAAGCGACTGTTACTCAGAAAACTGCGAAAAGATGACGCAGAGAGTATTTTCAGAAATTGGGCGAGTGACAGTGAGGTTGCAAAATACGTTACATGGAATGTGCATAAGGATATAAACGAAACTAAGGTGATTCTTGATATGTGGCTTGCGGAATATGATAACGACAAATGTTACCGTTACGGCATTGAAAATAAGGCTGACGGGGAGCTTATAGGAATGATAGATGTGGTCGGTTATCATCACGAAAATCCCGTGATAGGATATTGTTCCTGCCGCAGGTACTGGGGCAACGGATACATGACCGAGGCGCTGGGTGCTGTTATGAAAGAGCTTGCTGAGGACGGATTTGATACATTTGTCATTGAGGCGGCGGATGATAATGTGGCAAGCAACAGGGTTATTGTGAAGAACGGATTTCAGCTTGTGGGGAAGAGAGAGGACAGGCTGTCGGAAATAAAGCCGCAGGTCGTTACGATTAATTCGTACAGGTATTATGTCGACAGATAAAAAAACAGCCGCCCGTGTGGGCGGCTGTTTTTTTTCGGTGCGGATAATTGTTAAACCGAAGAAATGCCCCGCTGTATTATCCGACACCTATCGTACAGCCCGAAAGACAAAAATTTTTACTCGGAAAGCGATGCTTCTTAGGAATCGGTATCGTTATATATATATTCGTTGCAGTCGATACGGTCATTATCCAAAAGATGCAATAAACGTGTCATTTTGTATTCAGAGAGACGATTTTCCATTGTAAACTCGGTGCCGTTGCATACAACGGTAACAGTGCCGTTTGCTTTTATATTTATTTTTGCATTTTCAATTCCGAGTGGGATACATGATAAATCAACCGATATATAATTATCTGTGCTTTCGATTAAGTCTTCCCGGTCTGCTTTTGATGAAGATGGGGACTCGCTAAAAGTCAACCATAATATTTGATTCATCCAGCCGACCGAATCGCTCGTGAAGCGCTTTTCGCTGTGTTCGGAAAAAGACGAGGCAAAGTAATTTACCGAATAGGGATCATCCAAATCCGATGTATCATTGTTGCAAATAAGTGAGAGAAGCGTTTCATTCACAGTGGAAGCTGTAATATAACGGCAGTAGGTGTTATAGTCCATTCTTACGGCTATGGCTATGTGCGGTCTGATTCCTTTCAGTGAAAAAACATAATGATTTTCTGTTTTGCCGTCAGCGTCGGTGACTTCTGCCGTACCTATATATCCTCTGCGCATTTCATCATCGGGTGAAATGTAATTTATACGTTTGTATACAGTGTCGTTGTAAATTACGGTATCATAACATTCGTCCGAAAACGCTGTGTAGGATATATCTGATGATATATCTGACGAGCCTGCGGGGTTTATTGCGTTGTTATTGATTCCTATTATAATTGCGGTACATACTGCAACAAGACAGAAGCAGGCGGCTGAAATGCCAAGAAAAGCGGAATTCAGATACCATTTGTTTTGGTGCGGCGTTTCGTCAAGTGCGTCGGAAATATATTTTTCATTTATGTCACCGAATGCAGTAAAAAGCGGGAATGCTTTATGCTCGTTCATGATTATTCTCCTTTCTGAATGTATACATCTTTATCCGAAAGGTACTTTCGGAGTTTGGTTCGTGTGCGGTTTAAAATAGATGTTGTATTGGTTTCGGTAATTGCTAACCTTTCAGATATATCGGCTATACTGTAGCAGGCAAAATAACGTAAGACGAAAATTTTGCGTGTACGCTCGTCAAGCTGTGCTAAAAACGTGTTTAGAACAGATTTAAGCTCATTGTTTTCTGCCGATTTTTCGGTGTTGTCCGTTGCGGGAATACATTCTTCAAGCTCTGACAGCAGAGCATCGGTTTCGCCGCAACGCTTGGAACGTGTGTTATAACGAAGCTTGTCAAGGGAAAGATTGCGAACGATTTTAGCCACATAAGCACAAAGACTGCGTGGCTTTTCGGGAGGTATCGTGTTCCATACTTTCATATATGTATCGTTTGTGACTTCTTCGCTGTCGCTTCTGTTGCCGAGAACGTTATATGAAATCGATGAGCACAGTCCGCCGTATTTTTCTGACAGGAGCTTTAATGCCTGCTCACTGCGGCTTTCAAGCAGGGTGGTGATTTTCTTGTCGGATATATCCATATTCACTCTCCTTTTTCTCTCTTTATATATTAAGACGATATTTTTCCGTAAATGTCACAGGGTATTGCAAAAAGCCGTCCGTGTGGGCGGCTTTTTTATAAGCGTTTATTAAGAACAGATTTGTGCGACTCACATCCGCTCGCACTATTGGGTCTTTTTGCGGAGGAGGAAACCGAGAAGCGAGAAGATGAGGAACATTCCGAGGTTTGCAACTACTACGCTTGCGCCTGCGGGGAAATTGTCGGCATAGTAGGTTATCGCTATACCGATAATGTAGCTGACGCAGGAAACAACCGCAGAGCAGATCGTTACACTGCGGAAGCTCCTGAATACTCTCATTGAGGTCAGCGCAGGGAATATTATAAGGCTTGAAATAAGCAGCGCACCCATAATCCGCATTCCCACTACAATAGTAAGAGCAGTGAGGAGAGCTATTATCGTGTTGTATACACCCGACTTTACACCTGTCGCCTTGGAGAAATTCTCGTCAAAGGTCACGGCGAAAATCTTGTTGTAGAATAAGACGAACATTACGATGACAATAACAGAGCAGATTATGCTGAGCGCAAGATCGTCGTTGCTTATCGCCATAATACTGCCGAACATATAGCTGTTCATATCCGTTGCACTGTTAGTCTGCGATATGACTATTGCACCTATCGCAAGCGCACTGCTTGAAAGAAGGGCTATTGCGGCATCTCCTTTTATCTTGCCGTCAGAGCTTATTCTGAGCAGGATAAATGCGGCTACGATCACAACGGGGATAGATACCTGCAAGGGTGCTAAATTCAGTGCGGAGGCTATTGCAAGCGCACCGAAGCCGACGTGGGATAATCCGTCGCCTATCATAGAAAAACGTTTTAATACAAGGCTTACACCAAGAAGTGCGGCGCACAGCGAAACAAGAAGTCCGACTACAAGCGCACGCAGAAGAAATCCATATTGAAAAATCTCAAGCATTTTAACGAGCCTCCTTTGAGCCTGTGTGATGGTCGCAGGTGCAGTGACAATCGCAGGTACTCATTGAGTGGAATATATCGGTACTGCGGTACTCGGCGGTAGTTCCGAAGAAGTATGCACCGCTCTCCATATGGAGTATCTTTGTACCGTATTTCAGTGCGCCCTGCAGATCGTGGGAGATCATTATAATCGTTATGCCCTGCTCACGATTCAGCCTGCTTATTATCTCATACATTTCGGCAGTAACCATAGGGTCAAGTCCGGAAACAGGCTCATCGAGGAGAAGAAGTTTTCCTGTCGCACAAAGCGCACGGGCAAGCAGTACACGCTGTTGCTGACCGCCCGACAGATTGCGGTAACTGCGATGGGCTATGTGGGTAATACCGAGTAGCTCAATATTATCGTCACACAGTTTTTTGTCGGCTTTGGAGTAGAACGGGGAAAGCCCTTTTCTGCCAAGACAGCCCGAAAGCACTACTTCACGGACGGTAGCGGGGAAGTCCTTCTGTGCGGCGGTCTGCTGTGGAAGATAGCCGATTTCGGTCTGTTTTAATCCGTCACCGAAGATTATTTCACCGGAGAGCGGGGAACGCAGTCCGAGAATGGTTTTCATAAGTGTGGATTTTCCGCTTCCGTTCTCGCCGACTATGCACAGATAATCGCCTGCGGAAACATTGAAGCTGAGATCCTTTACAACAGGCATTCCCTCGTAACCTGCGGTAAGATTTTTACATTCGATAAGATATGACATTATTAATCCTCCTGTCAGCCGTTAAGGGTCAATTTAAGATTTTCAAGATTCTGTTTCATAAGATCGACATAGCTTACGTTGTTTTCAATATCCTGCTTTGAAACGTTGTGGCAGGAGTGAAGCATCAGCTTTGTCGCTCCTGTTTCATCGCACAGAGTATCCGCTATTTTGGTACTGCTGAATTCAAGATAGTAAACTGCGGGAATGTTGTTTTCCTTTATCGTTTTTGTCAGCTTTATCATCGTAGAAACGCCCGGTTCGGATTCATCGGAGCAGGCGGCGAATGCGGCACTGAATTCAAGACCGTATTCGTGCGCAAGATACCTGAACGGGAATTTGTCGGCTAAAACTATCGTCTTGTTCTTTGCGTTGTCAACCGCCGACCTGTAAGCATTGTCAAGGTCGGAAAGCTGTTTTGCGTAGGCGTCCTTGTTTTTTGTGTAGGTCTGTTTATCCGACGGGTCAACCTTGCAGATTGCGTCATATACCGCCGAAAGCATAAGCTGAGCGTTTTTGGGCGATGTCCATATATGCTCATCGGTTTCGTGTTCATGCTCATGCTCGTGGTCATGGTCGTGGTCATGTTCATGCTCATCCTCGTCTTCCGAAAGGGCAGGAACATAATCAATCAGCTTTACTGCTGTTACATTTTCCGTATCGTTTGAATTTATCAGCTTTTCAGCCCACTGTTCGTTTTCGCCGCCGATGTAGAGGAATATGTCGCAGTTGCGTATTGCAATCATATCCTTAGCGGACGGCTCATAATTATGGATCTCGCTTCCCGGAGGGAGAAGTATGCTGATTTCGGCATTGTCGCCGGCTATCTGCCTTGCAAGGTCATACGGCGGAAATACGGTCGAGATGATTTTCAGCTTGCCGCTGTCGCTGTTTGAATAACCGCTTTCCGACGAGCAGGCACACAGGCTGAGAACCGTTGCTGCCGCAGTAATCACGGCAAGCAGTTTTCTGAATATTTTCATTGTATCACTCTTTTCCTTTTGTGTCGTGCTGTTTTGCACATTCTCCGCAAATACCGTAAAAAACGGTGCGTGAGCTGTCGATAGTAAAATCATGCTCGGCAGAGATATGCGCCGCAATATCTTTCAGGTGGTCGCATTCAAGATGAATGAGCTTGCCGCACTTAAGGCATTTCAGGTGAAAATGGTCGTGGCATTCTTCGCCGCCCGAATACTGATAACAGGCGCTCTTGCCTTCGCTCAGAATATACTTTCTGACAAGGTGCTGCTCGCAGAGCTTTTCAAGATAGCGGTAGACGGTGGTTTTGCCGACCTGCTCAGCTTTCAGCGCATCGGCTATATCGTCTGCGGTAAGGTGGCTGTCGGCGTTTTCTTTTATATATTCAAGTATCAGCTCACGCTGACGGGTGTTGTATGACATTTTAATTCCTCCGTAAAATTACGAATGCAAAATTGAAAATGAAATTCAATTTCAAATCCTTAGCTATTATACTCTTACTGCTGTCGGATGTCAAGGGATTTTTAAAAATTCTTGAAATTTCCTGCGGAATATGATAAAATCAAAATATATGAGCCTACAGCGAGGTGTAACTATGGATAACAAGATCCGCATATCAAAAGATGAGAACGGCGCAATCGTACTGCGTTTTGAAAAACGTGACGACTGTGTAAAATACAGTGTATATTTCAGGCGTGAAAACGGCAGATTTAAGCCCCTTATAACTACCGAAAAGACAGCGGTAAGGGTAAGTGCGGTAGACGGACTGTGCTTTTTCAGGGTAACAGGACAGACGGACGGCGGAAGAACGGTGAATATCGGCACTGTGGATACTTCTTCGCTTATTGAGCGTACCGGCTTTATCACTATGGGTTCGTACAATGTGCAGAAGATTGTTGAAAGAAGCCCTAAGTTCACAGCCGATAATACGATAAGAAAGATTTCTCCGCTGACGGCATTTTTCCCGGAAAAAACCGATAACAGCGATGCTCAGGGGGAGAGCAGGACGTTTGAATATATAAAGGAAAACCGCTCGGACTATTTTATTTTTGACTTTTACGGTACTGCGGTGCACGGACTGATAAAGACGGATAATTCATTTCTGACTGGCGGTATCGACGGCAATGAAAAGCACGGCGAAAAACTGCCGAACATATTGCCGGAAGACGTTTATAAGCCGCTTGTCGATATTTTCGCAAAAGAGATATTAAAGCTGTATCATGCGGACAGAATCATTCTTGTAAGAACCATTTCTCCCGAATTCTACGCAATAGGCAGACAGGTCAGAAAAAGCACGCCGAAGAACAAGCTGAACGCATTTCTTGAGGATATTGAGAATTATTTTATCAAAAAGGTACACCCTGTTATAATAGACCTTTCGGGAAGATATTTCGGTGATCTGTCGTTGACCGGCGATGGAAAAGAGGCGGTGTTCAACCGTTTCTATTTTGCGGACTGCGAAAAGGCACTTGATGAGATCACATCGGGAGAACCCGGCAGAGTGTACAAGGAGCAGGACATTGATTCAAGGCTGGAACAGATTCTGTGCTATTATGACAATGCGTGTGCAAGGGGACTGCTTACCGTTCTGCTTGACAGAAAAGAGCCGGCAGACGCACTTATGTTCCATACTTCAAGAGAATTTATTGCGGAGAACAGGGCTGAAATAAAGGATATAATAGAACAGCATTATTCAAGCATAACCGATATTTACAGATATTACGATTTCGGCGACAATATCGAGATGAAGAATGCGGTGAAGGTTATTTCGGCACTGGAAAGCAATACGCTTCAGAATGTGACTCACGGTGAGCTTATAAGACTTCTTGACAGGCAGTACAGGATAAAGCGTCCTATTGCAAATTTTGTTAGGGCTACGCTTGGCGGTGCACTGGGAAAAGATGTAGATGTAAACGAGCAGAACCTGCGGTTTATGACAAGGGTCGCATACGAGCTGTGGAACGGCGGCGATCCTAAGGCTGTACCGCAGAAGATAGAGGAATATGAAAAGATACACAACTTCACATTGATAGATATGTGGGGTACGGGTGTTATAAAGAGAGCGCTTGCAAAGGCTACAACTATCAGAATGAATGTGGCGGTGAGCGGAGAGTCGTTTGTATGGGCGTTCGACAAGCCTCATTCTGTAGAGGAAAAGAGGTTTGCCACTGCCGATAAGTCGGGCGCTAAGGCTTTGGAACAGCTTATGAGAACAACTGTGCAAAGGCTCACGGTGAGTCAGTCACGGTGGATAGCGATAGATATGGCGGACGTTATTGCGGATAACGCAAAATATAACGGCGAGGGATTTACTGTAGACAAGCAATACGCAAATTCCGACCTTGCCGTTATTCTCGGAAAGGCGGGACAGCCGTTCACGCTTGACGCAGTAAAGGATAAGGAGCATATTCTTGCCGCCTGCGATAAGCTGTCGCAGTTTGTTAAGCAGAAATACGGCAGTAATATAATTCTGTGCAAGGTGTCGCTCAATGACAAGGTGAGAGATTATGACGGAAAAATAAAGCCGCTTGTGACAGACAAGAAGAAATTTGCAAATGCAAAGGCACTGCTTAAACTGTGCGAGGAGAGATTTGCTGAAAATACGGATTGCTATATACTGGATAACTCAAAGAACTATGTTTCGGATGAGAATTTTGCATCTGGCGGAGCGGGTATAGCAAGATTTGAGGCGGATTTCTACTCGGCTACGGCAGAGTATGTGGATTATATCGTACAGTACAGCCCTGTGCAGAAGTATTTTGACAAGCTGTAAACGGTACAGAAAAAAATCTAATATGAAACTGCCCCGTGAGCTTTCTCACGGGGCAGTGCTGTATTCCGGTAAATTACTCAGTCGTCAAGAGCCGAGTACATAACCTGCTTTAATGTTCTGAGCGGACGTATGCCGTTACCGCCGCAGACCTGTATAAAGTACATAAATGTAAGATTGTTTTCGGGGTCGTTGCAGAAGTAGTTTCCTGTCCAGCCGTCCCAGCCGTATTCGTCTGTACTGCCGACAGTAGTTATTTCGGGTTTTATTAGCGTTCTCATAAGTCCGCCGTATCCGTAACCGATACACGAATCCCAGTTGAACGTCTTTGCCTGCTCGGCGGTGATTATATTGTGGGATATAAGGTCAACTGCCTTGCGGCTGAGTATACGGGTATCGCCGTATTTACCGCCGTTCAACAGCATCTGAGCGAATTTTTCATAGTCGTTTACGGTGGAAACAAGTCCTGCACCGCCTATCTCGAATTCGGGACGCTTTGTGTACTTGTAAACAAGACCTAAGTGCTGCCAGTCGCACGGAGCGAGCTTTCCGTCCTCGCCTCTGATATAGATTTCTGCAAAGCGGTCACGCTTTTCGGCAGGCACATAGAAATCGGTATCGTTCATGCCGAGAGGCGTAAATATCTCGTCTTTCAGGAAGTCGCCGAAACGCTTTTTGCTTACAACTTCAACTATCGCACCGAGAACGTCGGCGCAGACGCTGTAGTTCCAGCAGGTGCCGGGCTGTGCGAACAGCGGTATTTTACCCATTTCGTTGCACATCTCAACGGTTGAATATGTGCCGTTTCCCGAAAACGCTCTTTCGTAGAATTTATCGAATAAATCAGCCATTTTATCGCCGGAGGGATTTACGTTTCTGTCGGGGTACATAAGTCCTGCGGTCATTGTAAGCAGGTCGATGATTTTCACATCATGGTTTGCCGGAACAATGCCGTCTGCGGTTTCGACCTTCTGATCCTTAAAGCCCTCAAGAAACCAGCTTACATTGTCGGAAAGGTCAATAAGCCCTCTGTCGTAGAGTATCATTGTTGCAACTGCGGTTATGGGCTTTGTCATACTGTAAAGACGGTATATCGTATTGTCGGATACCTTAAGATTACGGGCAACGTCAGCCATTCCGAAGCATTTATCGTATACTCGCTCTCCGTCCTTGATTATTCTTAAATGTCCGCCGGGAATCATTCCGCTGTCAACCTGCGACTGCATCATTTCATCTAGGCGGTTTAATTTATTCTTGTTCATAGTAACTCCTGTTTGCCTTACGGCTGTTATTTTTAGATTTATTGTAGCATATCCGATGCGGAAATGCAACGTAAAAAGGAAAAGAAACAGCTTGTACGGCTGTTTCTCTATTAATTTACTTAATTTCAAGCGAATCTATAACGCCTGTTATAAGGTCGGGGAAAGTTTCATCTTCAGTTGACTGTGTGAATGAGAAACAGTAAGCGTCTTCACCCGACTGTATCATATACTGGGTTATGGTCGTTTGCTTTGTTACCTGTGAAACCATTCCGGTAAGCTGCATATATACGGCTTTTTTACCGGCTATTTCGGTATGCTGAAAATCAACGAGCTTGAAGTCTTCCATAGTTGCCTTATATGTTGCGGTCATTTGCTCGTCTGTTACGTTTTCAATGGGGCTGTCTGTTTTGCTGACAACAAGATTGAACTTATTTTCATCGCTGTCATCGTCCGATGCAAACTGATATGCAAGGGAAGCGCTGGCAAGCTTCCAGCCATCAGGCATTTTGAATGAAAGATTGCCGTTTGCAAGAGTGAATTTTCCGTCCTTTATATATTCATAGGTAACGGTCGATTCGGCGCTTGTTTCGCTGCTCTTGTTTTCATCGTTGTCTTTACTTTCTTCTGAACTGCTGTCCTTTTTGGTTTCCGGTTCACTGCTTTGTGATGATGAGTCGGAGGGCTCGGAAACAGAGGTTGTATCGCCTATGCTTCCGCCGTCAGATGATACAGCGGAAGAGGTTGATGTTGAACTGCAGGCGGTGAGTGCCGCTGTACAGGAGAGTATCAGAGATACGGCAATGAGTTTTATATATAATTTTTTCATTTTTATCAGATCCTTTCAGGGGTAAGTGTGCCGAAACGGCTTTGCAAAAGATATTTTAGCACATAAGGCGCAAAAAGTCAATTTCTGAACATTATAAAAGCCGATTGTGAAAGAATTTTCATTTAACATTTTCTTGTTGCGATACTTCTAAGGAAAAATCGGTGTGTTGTCAACAATTCCGTGTGTTTGTCATAGAATAATATAAAACATATCGGAGGTAATTATGGAAAAATGTACATTCAGCATAGTCACACAGAAGTACCTTGCGTGTTATGAATCAATTCTTAACAATATGATATCTTGTATGAACAACTCAAGGGTGAATGACAGCGTATCGGGAAATTTTATCGTGACAATGATACCGCATCATGAGGGTGCTATAAAGCTGTCGGGAGAACTGCTGAAATACACTACCTGTGTGCCGCTTCAGGAGCTTGCACAGAAAATAATAGAGAAACAGACAAAAGGTATCGAAATGATGAAAGAGATACTTTGCGGATGCAGAAGATACAGAAACGATCCACAGTCAATGTGCACTTACAGAAGGCAGTACGGCACCGTTACGCAGAATATGTTCAGCCGTATGAAGTCGGCGTGTCCCGATAATGATATAAACATAAGCTATATAAGGCAGATGATACCTCATCATGAGGGCGGAATAGCAATGAGCAGAAACGCGCTCAGGTTCAACATATGTCCTCAGCTTAAACCTATGTTGAATGAGATGATTGAGTCACAGGTAAAGGGTGTTGAAAAAATGAAAAAAATTCTGGAATGTTATTCGGAATAATTTTCGGTGAGCGGCGGAGAAAACTTTTCTATCGCCGCTCTTAGCTTTTCATGTCGGATAACGAAATGTATGGCGGGTGAATTGCCCTTTGAGATAATGACACGTTTACCCTTTATAATGCTTATTCTCAGATTTCTGAATGCCGCCGTGTCGTTTAATTCGACCTTGTAATTATCGTATTGCTCGGCAAAGCGCTTTGTTTGCTCTATATGCTCGCACAGCTCGTCGTATGTGTATAAAATATCGCCGCCGTAAAACAGCTCCGACAACGAGAGGGTATTGGGATAGTGCTTCATTTCTTTCTCGCCGATTACGGGCAGTTCATCGGTTATTAGGCTGTGGGAGAGGGTATGCAAAAACATTTCACGCTGTGACAAAGCAAATTTCCTTATTGCCTCGGCGGTTTCACCGTGAATATTGTTGTGCTCCAGTATTCGGGACAGGAGGGAGTCGCTTAAGGTATAGATCGGAGGTGTTGACAGTATATTTCTGCGCTCGCCCTTTATATGTGAGTCCGAAATAAGCTGTGCACGGAAATTTGACGCTTTATCACTGCGGTAGATATCCATCAAGGGTTCGGCTTGGGATATTAGTTGTTCACCGCGCTTTCTGAAATATGAAAGCTCCTTTTTCAGCTTTGTCAGATAGTATCTGCCGTCTGAGTGGTGACCCGATATCGCTTCGCCTGAGAGTGCGGCCGCACCCGAAACCCGCAGGAAATGATGAAACACGGCATTTTGACTTTCTTTCAGGTAATACGGAGTTATCTGACCTGTCATATACATGGGTATCCAGCTTTCAAGTCCCAGCATCATTTCATTGAACGGACGATCAAGGTTGTGTATCTGATAAAGATGAAGACCCTTTTTCAGCATACAAGCCATACCGTACATCCATTTTTTCGGGAATAGCTCGTCCTTTGCCATTTCTTCCATAGGCATATCGCTGTACATAATAACAGGCTCGTTTGACGGAGAAAGCACGGTAGCTTTCAGAAAATCAAGCTCGCTTTGCATCATCTCGGATAAGCCGTAATAATATTTTGACGTGGGAAGATGAAAAGGAACTGTCGGTATTTTGATATCGTCAAAGTGTATGGTCTTTATGTATAAGTTCAGATCGAAATCATCGATCTTTTTCAGAAAATCGGCAACGCTGTTGCTATTGTCATTGTGAGCGCTGATAAGCCACCCGAAAACAGCCGATGAAATTTCATCTTTACCGTCAAGCTCGGGCAAAGGTGTGCCGATAAGTTCTGAGAGTGCGGATAGTGCCGTTTTGTTATCGGACATTGTTTCCGCAAAATATGCGGCGGTCGCTTTAGCAAATCCTGTCGGATCTGAAGGCTGACGCGTACCGTTTCTTATGCGGAATACGGTAGACGTGTCATAATTAAGGCTTTTGCAGAGCTTACCTATGCTTATGTCAAGTGCGGTTATCAGCGTATTGAAGTTTTCGCGCAGAACATTGCAATCGGGTGAGCTTGTGCTTTCAAAACACTCTGCAAATTTCTGATCGATATCAGTATATTCAATGCCTTTTGAAGCGGCGATCTCTTCGATCGCACGGCATAATTTCCTGTAGTTATCCGAGCTTCTGTCCGGGATACGTTCTCCGGATCTGTAACGGCTCAGTGTTGAAGCGGAAATGCCCGAATGCTTTTCGATATCCTTAGCAAGGCAATTCAGCTCTTCTATATAATTATTGAGTACATCGCAAAATTTCATAAAGAAATCTCCTATAATAGTATCTGTTGAAATTATACTACATAATTGCGGGAAAATAAAGTGGGTCCTCGAATCTATTTTCTGTATTGGCAAATGACATCTGCGGAAACTGTATTGCTTTAAATTTCCTGTATAGTATAATTAAAACAACCTATACGGTTTTTCAGATAAAAGGAGGTTGTTTATGAAAATGAGAGAGAAAAACAAATTACGGTCTGCCGTGAAATTCATCGTTACGTCAGCCGTACTCGCTCTGACATTGGCTGCGGCATCTGTTGCGGCATTCGCAGAAGGCGAAAACGAAAGTACCCAGACTGTATACATAGGCGGTAATATGCTTGTTGTATCGGCAACGGAGGGTTCATACTGGTATTATAATGAAGCTGACGGCTCAATAGCTGAAAGCGATGAGGATAATGCTAATATAATAATCAATAACGAGAAGCAGTATGACGATGAAAAAGATGACGGCGAAATGTATATGTCGATCAAAAATGTCAATATCACGTCAAGAGGTCAGGAGAACTACTATTTTTCAAATACAGGCATTTTCAGTATAGCAGATGAGCTGTTACTGAGAGTGTACGGTGACTGCAAGATAAGCGGCGCGGAATACGGAATTTACGCAAACTGTATTCATTTATCCGGTCAGGACGAACAGGCAAAGCTCACAGTCACAGGTGATAATTCTCTTGCAAAACCGGGAACGTATTATCCGGTTTCTGAGGCTATGCATTTAAAGAAGAAGAGCAGAATAGTAGCCGGCGTATCCTCACGCAATGATTTTTCGGTTATATTAAGAAGTAACACCAATAATACAGTATACGGTTCTTTCTGGTTGCTCGGATCTAAGAACAGTATATTTGCCGGCGCCGATATTGACGGTGCGGATGCGACTGAGTTTTTAGCGGACGAAGACGGCTACTATAATATCGGAGATAAAAGCAAATATAAATATCTTGAATATCGCGTAGGAACGGAGCTTTATGACAAGGTTGAAATAACAGACGCTACACTTAATTTTAATGCAGGTGATAAGCCCAAGTTCACAGCAAAGTTAACAGAAGAAGATAAATTCAGCATTTGGGAAGAAGAGTGGGCGCTCCTTGACGAAAACGGAAAAAAAGTAAAATGGTGTTCATCGGTTGATGTATTAAATCCGACTGATGAAGAAAATTTATTGACCGAATTTGAAGAGGGAAAGACATATTATTATTCTGTAACGATTTCGATAAAGGATTTTTTCTGTCAGTACGCGGACAATGTGACTGTAACAATAAACGGGAAATCCTATAATTATGATAACAGCGGTAATATTTACTATACTCTTTATATGAGTAATTTTATCGAAATGACACCGACTGTAAAGAGTGACACTGTTATCAATAAGGTTGAAATAAGCGGCGCTACGCTCTCTTACAATGATGGAGATAAGCCTGTTGCAACAGCGGTAACAGGCGGCAAGTTTAAAGATAATTATGAGATAGCGTATGAATATTGGGAAGAGATGAAGCAAAACGCCGACGGAACGCTTGAGCCCGTTGCTTTCTGGTATTCGGACGAGAATATGTATACCGCGGCAACAAAGAAGTTTACAAAGTTTGAAAGCGGCAAGAAATATATGTACAGTATAGGTCTTAAAGCAAAGGACGGATATAAATTCGGCAGTGGTAATACAACAGTAATGACATTTGACGGTAAAGAAGTTACATCACCGTATTTTATACCGTCACTCGACGGAAAGACCGCTATGGCATTATCGCTGAAAACGATAAATGTCACTGAAACTCAGCAACATATTCATAGCTACGGTGAATGGTCACATGACAACGATAATCACTGGTTACAGTGCACAGACAGTAGTTGCGACGATATGAGCGGCAGTATCAAGGATAAGGCAAAACACGTCTTTGACAGCGATAAAGATGCGGTTTGTGATGTTTGCGGATATGAAAGACAGATCGAAAATCCGGGTGACGATAATAAACCCGAACAGCCCGACGACAAGCCTAACGTACCCGGTGACAATAACAAGCCCGAACAGCCCGACGATAAGCCTAACGTACCCAGTGACGATAACAAGCCTGAACAGCCCGATGACAAGCCTACAGTACCCGGTGACGATAAAAAGTCGGAAAACCCCGATGATAATAACCCTGTAACTCCCGGTGAAAGCGAAGATGTCAAACCCGGAGAATGCTCCGGTGATCCGATCGTTAATCCCGACACTGACGGCAGACTTGACATTGCGATATTCGCAATATCGGTAGTTTCGCTTGCAGGTGCTTTTGCGGTTCGCAGAAAGAAATAAGATACTGCGCTGAAAATTGAATAACATATACAAAAACTCCCGCCTGCTGTAAAAGCTGACGGGAGTCCTTGTTATTTGAAAGGAGACGAATGCATTATTTAATTCAACGCTTTACGTTGAATGCGTTTATACCGGGATAAACTGCGCTGTCACCGAGCTCTTCTTCAATTCTTAAGAGCTGGTTGTACTTTGCCACACGTTCGCTTCTGCTGGGAGCACCGGTCTTTATCTGGCAGGTGTTAAGAGCAACTGCGAGGTCTGCGATAGTTGTATCTGCGGTTTCACCCGAACGGTGAGAAGAAATTGCGGTGTAGCCTGCCTTGTGAGCCATCTTTATAGCCTCAAGAGTTTCGGAAACAGAGCCTATCTGATTGAGCTTTATAAGAATCGAGTTACCGCAACCGAGCAAGATACCCTTTGAAAGCCTTTCGGTATTTGTTACGAACAGGTCGTCGCCGACAAGCTGTACCTTATCGCCGAGTTCTGCGGTGAGTTTCTGCCAGCCCTCCCAGTCTTCTTCGTCAAGTGCGTCTTCTATTGAGATGATCGGGTACTTTTCAACAAGGCTCTTCCAGTGTGCTATAAGCTGTTCTGATGTAAACTTCTGACCGCATTTAGGCAGGATATATTCGCCTTTCTTTTCACCCTTCCATTCGCTTGAAGCGGCATCCATAGCAATCATAAAGTCCTTGCCGGGCTCATAGCCTGCATTCTTTATGGCGTTCAGAATGTACTGAATGGCTTCTTCATCGCTTGCAAGGTCGGGAGCAAATCCACCCTCGTCGCCTACAGATGTAGCAAGTCCGTTTGCCTTTAGCAGAGCGGCAAGTGAGTGGAATACTTCTGCACACTGTCTTAATGCTTCTTTAAATGAAGAAGCGCCTACAGGCATTATCATAAATTCCTGTACGTCAACCGTATTTGCCGCATGGGCGCCGCCGTTCAGAATGTTCATCATAGGAACAGGAAGTCTGTTAGCGCTTACACCGCCTAAGAATCTGTAAAGCGGAATTTCGAGTGACGCAGCCGCTGCTCTTGCCGCCGCAATAGATACTGCAAGAATAGCGTTTGCACCGAGCTTAGACTTGTCCTTTGTGCCGTCGGCATCGATCATTGCCTTGTCTACTGCGTAAGTATCGCAGGCATCTGTTCCGACGATAGCGTCGTTTATTACAGTGTTGATGTTTTCTACAGCCTTTTTTACGCCCTTGCCGCCGTATCTTGACTTGTCGCCGTCACGCAGCTCGAGTGCTTCAAATTCACCTGTTGATGCACCGCTGGGAGCAGTACCTCTTGCAATCGTGCCGTCTGCAAGATAAATTTCAGCTTCTACTGTAGGATTTCCTCTTGAGTCGAGAATTTCTCTTCCGACCACCTTTTCAATTACTGTATAGGTCATGTAAATTCCTCCGTTTGTTCTGTTAAGTATATTATTGTATTTTTTACCGCAATAATTCGGTTTATGAGGTGAAATCAGGTTAGTTTCAACTAACTTATTAGGATTATATCACAACATTTTGCATTAGTCAATAGGTTTTGAGAAAAAAGTTATAGGAAACTAACTTTTGAAGAATTTTATGCCCCTCCGTATAAAGGAGGGGCATAGGATTATTTGATTATAAAGTCAAGCTTCTTGACGTTCGTATCCTGCGAGAATGTTATGACATTATACATAAACAGTACGTTTTCATAATCTTTCAGGCTTACGCCGATGCTTGAAATGTCGCCGTTTATATATCTCAGGTCAAGTACAGTTATATGGCTGTAATTCTTGGTAAGGAACGGTATGAGGGAGTGCGCATAGCTGTCCTTGATGATAAGCAGACTGCCCTTATCGTTTTCCTGAGGAATTTCGCTGTTGATATCTATCCTCGGTACATTCTGTCCGAGGAACGTGGAATACTTATCTTTAACATCGAGAAATTCACGGAAATAAAGACTGCTGTATGTGCTGTCGGGTTTGGGACCGCTCTTGTAGACAGACACCTTGACCTGCGGCTCATTATTTGCAAGTGTGTAAATATCTATCGTATCCGGCGTAATGCCGTTATCGAGCGTCTTGGAATAAAGCGTACCCCTGAACTCGTTAGAGGCGTGCTCAATGCTGAACTTGTCTTCACTGTAGGCGGTGAATTTCATAGCCGACGCAGCGGATTTGTATCCGATATATGCGCCATAGCTGGTCCAGTGGTGGTCGGTACGGTAGTAGATATATTCATTCTTTGCGGCAAGCAGCCCTGAGTACACGTCTATACCTGTTATTGACGGCAGGCTATCGTAGCAGTTTTTGATAAACAGCTTCTGGTCAGCTGCTCCGCAGTTTGCGGGGAGCGTGTCGCTGTAAATTTCCTGGGCATTGGGTGCAAGCATAAAGTACATCTTCATCCTGGGGTACTTTTCGGCAAACTTCTCCATAGCGGCAAGGTTCTTGTTTACACTGTCAACGCTGTAGTCACTTGTTCTCCATGACTGCATCATTCTGCCGTCTTCGGTGAATATTCCCTTTATCTCCTTTTTGCCGAGCAATCTGTCGAAATCGTTCATAAGGCTTATCCACTGTTCACGCATTACTATTCTGTCAGAAAAGTAGTTTTCAAACTTAGTCATAAACGTTTTGTCGGTTACGGTATCGAAATTGAACTTCGGCATTTTTTCAAGGTAGCGGTTTTCATTTTCGCTGAACGCATTTTCGGGAAGCTGTGCGCTTGATATTATGGTTGCAACGGGTACTGCTATCGAGATAAGAGCAAACAGCCCGATAAGCAGGAACTTATAGATATTTTCTTTTTTCATCTTGTTTACTCCTTTCTCAGAAATTGAAGTACAGGAACGGATTGTATGTCTGGTCGACAAGATAAGCGGCGCACATAACGAACATTCCCATAAGGGCAACTATTCCGCCGTAGTTTATAACGGGCGGGATTTTCTTTTTTATAAATTCTACTGCAAGTTTCGGCAGGTTGGTACAGCCGATTATACAGATTATGAATGTTATTCCGTATGTCGCTATCTGATACATTGCGGTACTGTCGATGAACGGTGTTCCGCCTGCACCGAACATATTGGCAATATATGCGCCTGCGGTCGGCAGGTCTGCCATATCAAAAAGCACCCAACCGAGTATTACAAGAAGCATAGTGTAGATGTGACAAAAAACATCGGGAATTTTCTGAAGCCACTTTCCGAGAAAGAGCTTTTCAAGTATAATCACAACACCGTAGAGCGAGCCCCAGAGTATGAAGTTCCAGCTTGCACCATGCCACACGCCTGTAAGGAACCATGTTATGGCAAGGTTAATGATCGTTCTCGGCATACCCTTGCGATTGCCGCCAAGCGGAATATAAACGTAGGATCTGAACCATGATCCGAGGGTTATATGCCATCTGCGCCAGAACTCCGAAATGCTCCTTGAAAGGTAGGGATAATCAAAGTTTTCAGGGAAGTGGAAGCCCATCATCTTACCAAGTCCGATAGCCATATCGGAGTAGCCTGAGAAATCAAAGTAAATCTGGAATGTAAATGCGAGTATTCCGAGCCATGAGCTTACTACAGACACCTGTGAAATATCGGAGCCCTTGACTGCTGTCCATAATGCGCCGATGCTGTTTGCTATCAGCACTTTCTTTGAAAGACCGATAATGAAACGAACAATGCCATCGTAGATAAGGTCTATTGTAATGGTTCTGTCGTCAAGTTCTCTTGCAACATCGTCATATCTTACGATAGGACCTGCAACTATCTGCGGGAACAGTGTAACGAAAGCCGCAAAGCTGATAGGATTTTTCTGAACCTTTACATTGCCCATATATAAGTCTATCGTATAGGACATTGACTGGAACGTGAAGAAGCTGATACCGATAGGCAACATATTCATCGGCAGGAAGTCGATACCGAAGAAGTTCATATTGTTTATGTCGATTATCTGACTTCCTGCTATTGCGTTGATGTTTTCAGCGATGAATCCACTGTATTTAAACACACCGAGAAGTCCGAGATTCATAACAACCGACACAATAAGGCATAGCTTGCGTGGGAGCTTTTTCCCTTCAAAGTGGTTCATTACAAGACCCGCAAAATAGTCTATCATTGTTGAGATAAGCATTACTATGACATAAATCGGCTCACCCCACGAGTAGAAGAGAAGTCCGCTCAGCAGGATTATCAGGTTCTTGCCTTTTTTCGGAGCAATGTAATATATCAACAGCGTTATCGGCAGAAACAGATATATAAATATCGATGTTGAAAATACCATAAATCAATTACCTTTCAGATATCATTTTTAGTTTTCAGTTTTCTTGCAGTAATTACTGCGTTTTCATATTCTTCTTTTGTGTAAAGCTTGTTTATTACTTCAAGCATAGTATTGGCGCTGAGTATCGGCGGTAAACCGAGTGCCAGCAGTACATTTCGTCTTAAATCGGCACTGCCGGGTGCGCCTATCATGCCGTCGTCCATCATATCGGACTTTTTAAGAAAGTCGTGCTTTTCGGCTGTGTTGTTTTCGGCTGTCACTCCGGCTTTACCGAGAGCCTCTTTCAATATTTCGCTGTCAAGTCCCTCAACGCCGAGATATCCTTCTGCGGACGGAGCAATCTTACGTTTTTCCTTGCCTTTTATCTGAGGTACGAATACATTTGTTATATTTCCGCCTTTACAGCATCCTTTTATATGATTCCTTATACGTAGTCCCGCACTGTCGCTGTCGGTAAGTATCACTATGCCGCAGGTAGTCGCAAGGGTGCGTATAAGCTCTGTTTTTTCCTTGTCCTTATAAATGCCGAAACCGTCTGTTGTAATTATTACGGCGTCTAGCAGGGAAGAGAGCTTGACTTTATCATATTTGCCCTCGACTATCACTGCCTGATTCAGTTTTATCAATAGTACGCCCTCCTGCTTTTTTCGGGAGATAGCTTTACTATCGTTTCTTCAAGTACAGTTCTGCTGTCTACCGCCGATATTTTAAGCATGAGGTCGGCATTGAACAGAATGTCAAGGCAATTTCTTATATGCGCCATATCAAGCCGTGAAACTAGATTCATTGCTTTTGTCACAACGAAGGTACGGTTTTTCGCATATCCGAAATCCTCGGCAACCTGTGAAGCAGGCTTCCCTGAGCTTTGCGCCGCCTTTGCACGGTAGAAATCAATGTAGCTAGACGAAAGCGAAGCAAGTATCACAATAGGGTCGATTTTCTGGGAGATAAGGTCGTCAAGGATAAGCAGCGCCTGTTTGCGGTTGCCTTTTGTAAGTTCCGTTGCAAGCGAATATATGCTTGTATCAAGCTGTTTAATTGTCAGCTTGTCTATCATTCCGGCGGTTATCTCACCTGTGCCGACATAACTGCACAGCTTGTCGGTTTCGACAGAGCTTAGCGACAGATCGCACAGGGTAAGTTCAGCTATGTGCTGAGCGTTCGGTCTGGATATTACACAACCTCGCTTTGCCGCCTTTTTCATGATAAGTTCTGTTACCCTCGCAGGCGTAAGATGGGTAAACTCGCATACTGCGGCGTTTTTCTGCTTTGAAAGGGCGGTGATAAGCTTTTTGTTCTTGGCTTTTTTCAGCTGTTCGGTGTTTCCGGTCATGCTGATTATGACAGTACATTCATCCGGAACGTCTTTAAATGCGTTCAGTATCGTTTCAATACCGTTCTCGTCAAACTTTTCCATATCAAGGTCGCTTATCAGGACGGCTTTGCTGTCGGCGAAAAGCGGCATACTTTCTATGCTGTCAACAAGAGTATCTACAGGAAATGTACTGCCGAGCTTAGTCAGATTGATATCATTTCTGTCCTTGCCGACTGTAGCGTCAAGAAGTCGGTCGGTGTAGGTCTTTACAAGAAAGCGTTCCTCACCGTAAAGATAGTTTACACGGCCGATTTCTCCGCTTTTTATACCTGTGGACAGCTTGTCTTCGTCAAGCTTCATTTTATCGCTCCTTTCTATCTGTTATCTGTGCTGATGTTCATTCCGTCTGCGGTTACGGTTATTTTGCAATCGGTGTAATAAAGTGATATACCGTTTTTGCTTTTCGCATATCTGTTTATGAAAAAGCACGGGGCAGAGGAAGAAATATATTTGCTTGTGCCCCACAATATATTTGCCGTGTTTTCTTCTATATTTCCGATATCGGAGATATTTATCCGTGTATCAAAGGCGGTGAGCAGTACAGAATTGTTCTTGCAGCAAAGCGAAAAATATCTGCCGGAAATGCCGTTGTTGTCTTTGCATAATGATATGGCAGATGAAAACCTGCTTGCTGTGCCGACAATATCAGCGTCATAACCGTCAAGGCAAAGAACAGTCAGGTCAGACGCTGTTCTGTTATTATCAAGTATTTTGTTTCTTATAACGCCAAGCTCTTTCTTATCGTTTCCGACAAGAATTGCAGCTGTAATATCATCGGAGATTATTATAACCGAGCCGTTTTTTCCGTCGCTGTGAAGCAGTATCTCTACATTTCCGGAGGGCAGAAGAGGAAGCGCCGAATTGACTGCGGTAAAGAACAGTGCGGCAGTCAGAAAAATTATCGTTATATGTTTTTCTGTGCGTCAGGATAACCGCCGTTACAGCGGCTGTCAGAGCAATAATAAGCGTAATCGTGACAGTAAGTGCATCACAGCTGAAATGCAGAAAAGGAATAGCGGCAAAGAATGAGAATACCGCTTGCATAATCTCACAGCAGAAATGCGCTATTACGGCTATCGGGGTGATTATTCCGCCGGTCAGCGCATAAATCAGCATTGCGGTAAGACACACTGTGAAAAGCGGCAGAACTATAACCGATACGAATATACCGGCTACAGAGAATGTGCCGAAATATATTGCAGAAAGCGGTATACCTGCAAGTGCCGCACAAAACGAAACGCATAACGTATCACAAAGCTTTTTATTAAGTCGAGGAAATGCAGTAGTCAGCTTACCGGATATTGCCGGAGCGGCGGCACCTGCGCCGAGTGTTGTGACAGCCGACAGTATAAGACCTGCGTCTGTGCAGGAAAGCGGGTCGAAAAGCGTTATAAGCAGTACCGCAAGCCCTACCGAGGTCACACAGTCGCTCTTACGGTAAAAGACCGCACCGATATTTGCTGTGATAATCATTATTCCGCTTCTTACTACCGACGCCGTAAAACCGAAAAATGCCGTGAAGCACAGCGTCAGCACTACAGTAAGGATAAAGCGGATACGATATGTTCCTGCAATTCCTGTTATTGATAACAACGCCATAAGAATTGTTATGATAAGTGTCAGGTGCATACCGGATACCGCCGTCAGATGAGCTACGCCTGCTGCTTTGATATCATAATAAAGTTCATCGGAAAGCGAGCTTTTGTCACCTGCGAATATGCCGAGCATCAGTGCGCCGCTGTCATCGGAAAATTCCGTTTTGATTCGGTCTATCAGGTAATTGCGGTAATCATCTATGAAAGATAATGGGTAGTCGCCTTTTGTTACAGCAATATCACTTTTCAGCGTTGCACTAAGCGTAATACCGTCTGAGCGGTATCTGTCGGCAGTATTATATGCGGCTGTATTGAAAAGCTTGCTGAATTCAGCGCTGAAGCGGAGCGTGTCGCCCTTTCCGGCGTGTATATCATCGGTGTATAGCAATATGCCGACCTTGCCGTTTTCAGCATTGCTTTCAAGAGTAAAAACAGCGCTGTCCGTACTTATTGTTCTTTTTGAAGTTACCGTTGCGCTGATATCATATGTGCCGCCCAAAAGAGGATCAGCCGCTTTGTCAAGCTGTAAAGATACGGCAAAATATACGGTGATGCCAATTGTACAGCAGAGCAGTACTGCGGTAATATCATATTTCTTTGTCAATAATGCAACAGCAAAAGCGGAGATGCCAAGCAATATTATCCCACAAATGAGAAAAATTACAAATTTGACAAAAATTGAGGCGAAAATCAGTCCTATCAGATATGATGCTCCAACAGCCGCTAATTTCCGCCTCACAATTATTTACCTTTTATGCAAGCTCAACGCTCAGCTTCTTGCCGCCAAGTAAGTGGAAGTGGAGGTGACGTACAGTCTGTCCGCCGTCTTCGCCTACATTGGAAACAAGTCGCCAGCCGTTATCGAGATTGAATGACTTTGCCAGGTGCTTTGCAACAAGCATAATGTCCTTTACAACATCAACGTTGCTTTCGTTAAGCTCATCTGCACCGCCGATATGTTCTTTAGGGATAATAAGAATATGTACAGGTGCCATGGGATTTATATCCTTGAAAGCGACAACCTTGTCGCTTTCGTATACTTTTTCTGAAGGAATTTCGCCTGAAATAATTTTGCAAAAAATGCAGTCCATCTTATTTTTCCTTTCCGGCTCTGATCAGCCGATCATGTTCTTTACGATATCTGTAAGAGCGAGGAGCGCTTCGTCGATCTTAGTAACGTCTGCGATACCTGCCATAGCTGTATCGGGCTTTCCGCCGCCCTTACCGCCTGCGATAGCCGCAATTTCCTTAACTATCTTACCTGCATTTGCGCCCTTTGCAACAGCCTCGGGGCTTGCGATGCAAAGGAAGTTGCCCTTGCCGTCGGATACGCCTGCAAGCACTGCGATGAACGAATCGTTGGCGTCTTTCAGCTTGTCGCCGGCTTTTCTGAGGCTGTCGCCCGTTACGCCCGAAAGCATAGCGGAGAATACCTTTATGCCGTTTACTTCTGTTGCGTTCTCTGTTACATTCTTCATCTGGCTCATTGAAATGATGCCGTTAAGGCGGTCTATCTCAGCTTGCATAGCGTGCATCTCGTTCATCATATTTTCGCACTTCTGCATTACGGCGGAGGGGTTTGCTATTTTCAGTACCTGAGCAATGTTTGTAACCATTGCCTTTGTCTGATCGTATGCGGAGAGTACATTGTAGCCTGTTACGGCTTCGATTCTTCTTACGCCCGAAGCTACCGATGTTTCGGAAATTATCTTGAACAGACCTGCCTTTGCGGTATTGTCAAGGTGAGTACCGCCGCAGAACTCTGTTGAAACATCGCCTGCCTGTACAACTCTAACAATATCACCGTACTTTTCACCGAACAGAGCCATTGCACCCTTCTTGCGTGCTTCTTCAATAGGAAGCTCCTCGGTTACTACTGGGATACCTGCAAGAATCCAGTCATTTACGAGCATTTCGATCTTTTCAAGCTCTTTGGGAGTTACTGCGCTGAAGTGGCTGAAGTCAAAACGGCATCTGTAGGGATCTACAAAAGAACCTGCCTGGTGAACGTGGTCGCCGAGAACCTTTCTGAGCGCCGCCTGTAAAAGATGTGCGCAGGTGTGGTTTCTCGCTGTAGCCATACGCTTCTTTTCATCGACAGCCGATTTTACGCTGTCATCTGTATAGAAGCAACCGCTCTCGACATGGCAGTTGCAGATAAACTGTCCTGCGCCTGTCTTTTTGGTGTCGATAACCTGCATTACGTTTTCGCCTGCCGTAATTGTACCGCAATCGCCGACCTGTCCGCCGCTTTCTGCGTAGAAAGGTGTAACGTCAAGAACAACGGTTACCTCATCGCCCTCGTTGCAGACATCTGTAACCTCGCCGTCCTTTATCATAGCAAGGATCTTGCTGTCGGCAGTAAGCGACTTGTAGCCTACGAATGTGGTCGTAAGTCCGCTGAGCGCATTTGCCGTAGCTTCGTCCCAGCCGCCCTTGAATGCCTGATTTGAGCGTGCCTTTGCCTTCTGCTCATTCATAAGCTCGAAGAAGCGTTCTTCATCTATACCGATATTCTTCTCCTGAAGGATCTCTCTTGTAAGGTCAATGGGGAAGCCGTATGTGTCGTGCAGCTTGAAAAGGTTTTCGCCGCTTAAGATAGGCTTCTGCGTATCGTCTGCTGAAAGCTCATTTATAAACTCGCCGAGTATCTGCATACCCTTGTCAACTGTCTTTGCGAAGCTCTCTTCCTCTGTCTTGATGACCTTCTTTATATATTCTCTCTTTTCGTCAAGCTCAGGATAAGCTGTGAGGTTTTCGTTTATAACCGTGTCGCATATCTCATAGAGGAAGGGTCTGTTTACGCCGAGCATTCTGCCGTGTCTTGCGGCACGTCTTAACAGACGGCGCAGAACGTAGCCTCTGCCCTCGTTTGAAGGACGGATACCGTCGCCTACCATAAATGTCGTTGAACGGATATGGTCGGTAATAACACGGATAGAAACATCTGTTGTGGGGTCATCGTGATAGCTTACACCTGCAACGGAGCAGATCTTCTTCATAATGTTCTGAATAGTATCAACTTCAAACAGGTTGTCAACATCCTGCATTACGCAGGCAAGACGCTCAAGTCCCATACCTGTATCAATGTTCTTTGTTGCAAGCTGAGTATAGTTGCCCTTGCCGTCATTGTCGAACTGTGTGAATACGAGGTTCCATATCTCGATTATTCTGTCACATTCTCCTGCCTGTTCAAAGTTCTCAAAAGGACCGTATTTTTCACCTCTGTCAAAGTGTATCTCAGAGCAGGGACCGCAGGGTCCGCTTCCGTGCTCCCAGAAGTTGTCAGCTTTGCCGAGCTTGATTATTCTGTCACGGGGTACGCCGACTTCGTTTGCCCAGATGTCGCCTGCTTCATCGTCTTCTTCATAAATTGTGACCCACAGTCTATCTTCGGGGATCTCAAGTACCTTTGTGAGATACTCCCACGCCCATGCAGTAGCCTCGTGCTTGAAGTAATCTCCGAATGAGAAGTTGCCGAGCATTTCAAAATATGTGCCGTGTCTTGCCGTTTTACCTACATTGTCGATGTCGGGTGTTCTGATACACTTCTGACAAGTCGTTACACGGTGTCTTGGGGGCTCTTCAATGCCCTGAAAATACTTTTTAAGAGGTGTCATACCTGCGTTGATAAGAAGTACAGAGTTATCACCCTGCGGTACAAGCGGTGCCGACGCCATTCTCAGATGTCCTTTGCTCTCGAAAAATTTGAGATAGCTTTCTCTAAGATCGTTAAGTCCTGTCCATTTCATATAATTTATGATTCCTTCCGTTTATCATCAGGGACGCAAAAGCAGTACCCGATTTTTAGTTGAACATACATATTTAATTATATCCGATTTTGGAAAAAAGTCAATATTTTTTTGCGATAAAGGGCAATCGATAAGGAATAAAAGAAAATAGCACCCGATAAGAGTGCTATTTTGAGAATTATTCTGTTGCCTGTGGATTGTTTTCACTGTTGTTTATTGTATCTGAGGAATTTTCACTTTCTGCAACGGAAACAGAACTGTTTTCCGGTTCGGCTTTATCGCTCGGATCGACCCCGAATGCTTTTGCGGCTGTGCCGATAAGCTCGGTAATTCTGCCGCTCGGACGCTCAAAATACTTGTTTTTCAGCACGGTTATTTTTCCGTCCTTGACCGCTTTCAGATCGGAGTAATTTTCGTTTGTTGTCAGTGTGTCTTCACCGATCGTATCGCTGACGAATATAATGTCAGGTTGATTATCCGCAAGATCTGCCGCCTTATATGAGTAACCGCTTGAACTTTCTGCAATATTGGTGCCGAAAAGGCTGAGAACGGCGCTTTCAAATGTATCTCCGCCGGCTGGGGTGTTTGCGGCTGTGACATATATGAATTTCTTATCGGTCTTTTTTATCGCGTCAAGCTGTTTTTTTATCGGCGAGAATGCTTTTTCACCTGCCGCTTCTCCGTCAAACTGACCGTTCATTGCCAGTCCGAAGAACTTGTATACATTCTCAAATTCTTCAATGTTTCTGGGGGATGGGATAACAAGCACCTTGATTCCCTGTGCCTCAAGCGATATCTTGTCCTTGGTTACGATCGGTGTTGCCGTAATGACAAGATCCGGTTTGAGCTTTTTAATAGCCGCAATGTCGGGGTTTGCACTGCTTGCCGCCTTGGGAAGTTCCTTTACGGTCTCAGGGTAGTCGCAGTAGTCGCTGACGGCGGTTATTTTTTTCCCGTATCCCATTTCAAACAGTATTTCGGTATATGCCGGGGTGAGTGATACGATCTTTTCGGGAGCTTTGGTGATCTCCGTATTGTTCAGCGTTACAGGGTAGGCGCTGAGCGATTCGCTGTTTTGCGATGAACTGCTGCCATCTGTTATAGCACCCGATGATTTTCCGGGTATCAGCATGATGTTTTCACAGCCGCCGAATGTGACGGTCAGCGCGAGCAGTATTGCTGTCAGCGCTAAAAGCTTTCTTTTCATATCACATCTTCTCCGGGTCTATGCCGAGAGCAAGCTTTGATTGCAGGCTGTCTGCAAACTGTCTGGCTATTCTCGGCGATCTGCCGTTACGCTTTAGTGCAAATCTTTCAGCGCATCTGTCGAGTTTGTCCATATCTATTATAATTCCTCTGTCGAGGATAAGACTGCGTACAATTTCAAGATATGTTTCCTTGTTGGGAGCAAGGAATGTAACGAACAGACCGAATCTGTCGGACAGCGACATACTTTCATCGATTTCGTCTGCACTGTGGACATTGTCGCCCATACGACTGCTTTCGGTTTCCTTGATAAGATGGCGGCGATTGGTGGTCGCATATATGAGTATATTTGACGGTCTGCCGCATACAGAGCCTTCAAGAACCTTTTTAAGTATACCGAAGCCTTCATCGTTTTCGCCGAATGAAAGGTCGTCGATGAAGATGATGAACTTGAGAGGACTTGCACTAAGTGTTTTGTACAGTGTCGGCAGGCATGCAACATCCTTTTTGTCGACCTGTACTATGCGTAAATTTGCATATTCATTGAGGAGCGCCTTGACGGTCGATGATTTTCCTGTACCTCTGTCACCGTAGAGCAGAGCGTTGTCTGCGGGGTGACCTGCTATGAATGCTCTTGTGTTATCAACAATCTGCTTTCTTTGCGATTCGTATTTCTTGAGGTCTGACAGACGTATAGCATCGGGCTTTTCGATAGGCTGAAGCTCGCCGTTGTCATAGACAAAAGCCTTGTACTTGGCGTAAATGCCGCTTCCGTTCTCGCTTATATGACGGATAAAATACTCTGCGTTGCAGTCAAATCCGCCCGTTACATATTCGGGGAGGGAGAAAATAAAGTTCTCATTGAATTTCTGAAAGAGGTAATCTTTCAGCTTGTGAGCCGACATCTTTGCAAGCTCTTTTATGACCGATACGTCATATTCGACCGCATACTGCTTGTTTGTATCTTCTTTTTTTATGTAGCTTTCAATGAGCTTTGAATCTGCATAGGTAAGAAGTTCACGCAGATAATCAGCAAGCGTCTTGTCGTGTGTCAGCAGATAACGTGCAATATTCGTATACGCGTCTATCGCTGTGCATTCATCGTCGCTTGCGAGCCGTTCAAACTGACCTATCAGATAATCGCCGCTTATGTCAAATGCGGTGAGAGATCTTAATTTGTGTGCTGTTTCTTTCATGTTCTTGCCTTTCTTTCTGTCCTTATATATCCTGCTGTGCCGTGTTTCTTATAAGCGCCAGCATATTGTCAAAATCCTCAAGCGTTGACAGACTGCCGCACATATTGCGGAGCTTTGCCGCACCGGGTCTGCCTTTGAGATACCATGCAGTGTGCTTTCTGGCTTCCTTCATTCCGATATATTCACCCTTATCTGCGCAAAGCAGTCTGATATGCTCGTTCATGATATCAAGCTGTTCATCTGGGGAGGGGGGAGACAGCGTTTTACCCGTTTCAAGATAGTGCTTTATTTCCGAGAATATCCACGGCCTGCCGCAGGCGGCTCTGCCGACCATAACAAGATCACAGCTTGTGTAATCGTACATATGTTTACAGCTTTCTCCGCTGTCAATATCTCCGTTTCCTATTACAGGTATATTCAGTGCCTGTTTTACTTCTGCAATTATGTCGAGGTCTGCCTTTCCGCTGTACATCTGGTTCTTTGTCCTGCCGTGAACGGCTACCGCAGACGCTCCGCTTTCCTGCGCAACACGGGCAACTTCGACTGCGTTTACGTTCTTTTCGTCCCAGCCTTTTCTTATCTTGACCGTTACCGGGATATCTGTGGCTTTTACTACCGCCTCAACGATATGTCCGAGAAGAACGGGATCTTTCATCAGCGCCGAACCTGCACCGTTTCCCGCAACCTTCGGTACGGGACAGCCGCAGTTTATATCTATGAAGTCGGGCTTGTACTGTGCCGCAATAACAGCCGCCTTTGCCATAAATTCAGGCTCACTGCCGAAAAGCTGTATAGCCATAGGGCGCTCATAATCGGTGACGGTAAGCAGAGCCGCAGTTTTCCTGTCGGAATAGCACAGCCCTTTTGCACTTGCCATTTCTCCTGTGAGTAATGCCGCTCCGTATTTCTTGCACATAGTACGCATTGCCTTGTCTGCAACAGAAGCCATCGGAGCCAGTGAAGCAGTTTTTTCTATTCTGACATTTCCGATTGTAATGTATTCCACTGTCGGTTTAAGTTGACTCCTTTCGGAATATATTTAAATTATTATATCACTTTTTTCACGGTTGTTCAATAGTTAAGTGCGCCGGGAAACAGAAGAGTTAGTATTTTACGCAGTTTTTATACAATATTCCTATTTGTACCTTGCAATCCGACAAAAAATATTGTATAATATTTCACGGTGTTTTTTGATCTGCATTTATTTAAACACCGTTAACATTCGTATGTTATCATTCGCATAATGCCGCAAGGCGTGATTTGTTCATTTTTAAGGAGTTGTTATCTTGGCATTCAAGTTATTTGATTATCAGAGTTCGGGTAGCGGTGTATCTAAGATTGCACCGCAGAAAAAGCCCTTTTTCAGATATTGGGAGATATTCGGCAGAAAGTTCTGGAAAATCATAGAGCTTAATTTGCTGTATATTCTTTTCTGCATACCCGTTGTGACATTCGGACCGGCTACAGCAGCGCTTACTCATGTTATGAGAAAGTTCATACTTGAACAGCCGTGCTTTGTATTTGACGAATTTTTTACCGCATTCAAAAAGAATTTCAAACAGTCCGTTGCTATAGGAATTATCGATGTTGTCGGCGTTGCGGCGCTTGTAGTCGCTCTGTTTGAATTTATGGCAACCGATAAGCTCCCCGAAGGTATGATTGTCTATATCTGCGTGTTTATCTGTCTTGCAACATTACTTTATATAATGCACTTCTACATATATCTTGAGATAGTTGCGCTCAAGCTTTCTCTCAAGGCTATGCTGAAAAACGCATTGCTTCTTGTTTTTCTCGGCGTCAAGCGTAATTTTATCGCACTGGTTATCAATCTTGTGATAATTACACTTGCGGTGCTTTTCCTGCCTTACTCGATTTTTGTGATCATAGTGTTCCCGCTTGCATTTATGAGCTTTACCACAACGTTTATATGCTATCCGGTAATTCAGAAGTACATTATCAATCCGTACTATGAGGAGCACGGCGAGCGTAACCCCGAGCTTGGTCCGATAAGCGAAGAGGATATTGCCGAGAATGCTGTCTTTGTTGACAGAGGCGGCAGTGAAAAGGAGATCAAGGCGGCTCCCAAGGCTCACGGCAAAGTTATCAAATAATTATTACGGCATTCCCGCAGAAAATGCGGGAATGCCGTTTTGCGTAAAAAAGGGGATTCGACCCGTATTTACAAAAAATGTTGCATTATACCTTTAAAAGTGGTATAATTATATTATGTATCGTGCAGTTTTTACTGCATCGTTATCCGGCAGAACAAAAAGAAAGAAGGGTATTGATATGAAGGCTGATTTACATTGTCACACAACAATGTCCGACGGTTCACTGGGACTTGAAGAAACCATTGCGCAGGCAAAGCGTTACGGCATCGATTATTTTGCGATAACCGACCACGACACGCTTTCATCTTCGTCAAGGGCGGTTGTACTCGGTGAACGTTACGGCGTAAACGTAATTCCTGCTGTCGAGTTTTCTACATACGACAGCAAGCACGGAACAAAAGCGCACATAATCTGTTATAATCCCGAAAAGCCTAACAGACTTGAAGGCTTATGTCTGCGCACTTGTGAACTGCGTAAGAAGCGTGGCAAGCAGATGGCTATGAAAGTACTTGAAAAATATCCTATAACGCTTGAGAGCATATTGCGCTATGCCACAGGCAGCAAAGTAATATTCAAGTGTCATATCATGCACGCCCTTATGGACTACGGTTATACTACCGATCTTTACGGAAAGGTATATGACGAGCTGTTCAATCCCGTAACGGGACTTTGCGCAGAGGAAGTAAGCACGGATATGCAGGACTATCCCGAGGTGCATTTTGTGCTGGAACTCATTCACTCGGCAGGCGGTATAGCGGTACTTGCTCACCCGGCTGTGTTCGACAATTTTGAACTGCTTGAGGAGCTTGCCGCAGCAGGAAAGATAGACGGTGCGGAGGTATGGCACCAGAGTGCAAATGATGAACAGCGTGAAAGACTGCTTAAAATAGCGGAAGAGCACAATCTCATAACGACTGGCGGCTCTGATTTTCACGGATTCTATAACCACTATCCGATAGCTATCGGCACGAACTACACTCCAGATGATTCGCTTCAGCGTATTCTGAAACGGAAAATAAAATAATTATCCTAAAAGGAAGGAAAAGAAAAATGGCAACCGATATCAAACAGCAGGCACTGGAAAAGCACTATGAATGGCAAGGAAAGATAGAAGTTATTTCAAGAGCACCCGTCAATACAAGAGAGGATCTTTCGCTTTGCTATACGCCCGGTGTTGCACAAGCCTGTCTTGAAATAGAAAAGGACCCTTCGCTGTCATACAAGCTGACACGCCGTAAGAATTTAGTTGCGGTCATCACGGACGGTACAGCCGTACTCGGCCTTGGCGATATAGGCGGACTCGCAGGAATGCCCGTTATGGAGGGCAAATGCTGTCTGTTCAAGGAATTTGCAGGCGTTGACGCATTTCCTATCTGCATAAAGTCTAAGGATGTTGACGAGATAGTAAGAACGATAGAGCTTATATCCGACAGCTTCGGTGGTATCAATATAGAGGATATCTCGGCTCCCAGATGCTTTGAGATCGAACGCAGACTGAAAGAAAAGCTGGATATCCCCGTATTCCATGACGATCAGCACGGAACAGCCGTTGTAGTAGGTGCGGCTCTTATCAATGCGGTACGTTGCGCAGGCAAGCAGATGAAGGATATTACGGTTGTAATAAACGGCGCAGGTGCGGCAGGTATTGCGATAGGCACATTCCTGCTTAATATGGGAATAGGTAATCTTATCATGGTCGATATAAACGGTATTATCAATAAGGACGATAAGTATGAAAATCCCGCTCACGCAGAGATTGCAACAAAGACAAACAACAATAACATAAAGGGCGGACTTTCTGAGGCTATGAAGGGCGCAGACGTATTCATAGGCGTATCAAAGCCGGGTCTTGTGAGCGAGGATATGATAAAGTCGATGGCGGAAAAGCCGATAGTATTCGCTATGGCAAATCCTGAGCCTGAGATAATGCCCGACAAGGCTCTTGCAGCAGGCGCTTATATCGTAGGTACGGGCAGAAGCGACTTCCCCAACCAGATAAACAACGTTCTTGTATTCCCCGGAATATTCAAGGGCGCTTTACAGTGCGGAGCAAAGGCGATAACGGAAGAAATGAAGAAGGCTGCCGCTTATGCTATAGCCGATATTGTAACCCCCGACAAATTATCAAGAGAATACATAATCCCAAGCCCGCTTGACAAGTCGGTTGCCGAGGCAGTAGCCACAGCAGTTGCAAAAGCGGCACAGCAGTAATATAATCTGCACAGACAATTTGAAAGGATGACGAAAAATGACATTTGAATACACACCCAAGGGAGTATGTTCCCGTAAAATGATAATAGATGTTGAAAACGGCAAGGTAGAAGGCCTTCAGGTAATAGGTGGCTGCAACGGAAATCTTCAGGGTATAGCACACCTTGTAAAGGGTATGCCTGTTGATGAGGTTATCGAGCGTCTTGACGGTATAAAGTGCGGCTCAAAGAGCAGTTCATGTCCTGCTCAGCTTGCCGAGGCACTGAAAGAGTATAAAGCCAACAACTGATTAAACGGATAATCGCAGGGAGGTGAAACGAGTGGCGGAATACTGGGACGTGTACGACAAGAACAGAAAGCGTACCGGAAAACTTCATAAAAGAGGTATCCGTATGCAGCCGGGCGAATACAATATCGTCTGTGAGGCGTGGATAGTAAGCGGTAACAAGCTGCTCGTTACACAACGCTGTAAGTATAAGAATTTCGGCGGTCTGTGGGAATGCACGGGCGGTGCGGTCAAGGCGGGAGAATCAAGCATTGACTGTATCAAGCGTGAAATAAAGGAAGAGATCGGCATAGATGTTGCCGATGAAGAACTGACTTTCAAAGGTACAAAGCACGGTGCGGCTTTCTTTATAGATTGCTACGAGCTGCACAGAGATCTGACGCTTGACGATCTTACACTTCAGACAGAGGAAGTGTCCGGTGCGAAGTTTGTCACGCTTGCGGAATTTGAGAAAATGCAGAAAGAGAAAAAACTCATTCCCGGATTGTTCGATTTTATGACGGAGCTTGAATTCAGCTTTGTTACAGGAAAAACTACTTGTCCGAAAGGAAATAAAAAATAATGAAAATAATGGCTGTTGATTACGGCGATGCACACACAGGGCTTGCCTGCTGCGACAGAACGCAGACGCTTGCGTCACCTATAGGCGTTATAGACGAGAGAAATTTTCAGACGTGTGTTGAAAAGGTAGCCGCCGCCGCTGTTGAATATGAGGTCGGCGAGGTCGTTGTCGGAAATCCGATAAATATGAACGGAACATACGGACCGAGAAGTGAGAAGTGCAGAATGTTTGCGGATATGCTTCAGAACTTTCTTGAGATACCTGTTGTGATGTGGGACGAGCGTTCAACCACGGTTACGGCACACAATATGATGAATGACGTAAACAAGCGCGGCAAAGAGCGTAAAAAGGTGATTGACGCAGTTGCCGCCGCAGTTATTCTCCAGAATTATCTTGATTATAAGGCAAATCTGCTTGCAAGGGAAAAGGCTAAGCAGGAAGAGAAGTAAAATTATTTATTAAACAATTAGTAATCGGTTACTTTATATTTTACTAAAAAGCACCTCTAAAGTCAAACGACTTTAGAGGTGCTTTTTCATTTACAATTTTGCTTAATTTGATGAATTTTTAAAATTTTCGGATATCCATGATTTTATATCGATTTGTTCGCCTTTTGAAACTGTTTCATAAATATCATCGCATAGTTTTTTATATAATGTGTTTTTATCTTCGGTAATGTTCAATTCACTGCTGTCGGGATAAGCGCTTTTAACGTTTTTTAATTTACTTGCAATTAGATCAGGGGTTATTTCTGCTTTTATAAGGCTTTCAAGCGACATTTTTTCTGTCATAACAAGAGGAGTATAAATTTTTCCGTTAATAAATAACGAATAATCGGTTTGAAGAAAAGTATTGTTTATTTGTTCTTTAGTTCCTTCAAAAAGCAGCTTTACGTCATTTTCGCTCATTTCCATATTCATGGATTTCATAAGTCCCGACACACGGGAAAATTCATCTTTAAAATCACTGTATTTTAAACCGAGATCTTTTATATATTCCCATGCGCCATAATAATCATCTAAATTATCTGTTGCTTCATTTTGCTTTTTGACACGTTCGGCATCCCATTTTTCCCAAACATCTTTTGAAATCAAGTCATTTGAAAACCCGTAACTGTTGATAACCGAAATAGCATAATAATATCTATCCTGATACGGCAGCTCATACCAAGTATCCAAATCACCGCCTTTTCCTGCAGAGTAGTCCGGCTTAACCTGTTCCGGGATTGCCTTATCCAATTGTACTGCCGCATCGGTCAGTGCTGATGCGTAGTTACTGTCACTTAGCAATTTTTTATAGTCTGTTGAAGTTTCCGATGTAGAGCTGTCTTCTGAAATTGAACTGTTTTGTTCATTGGATGACGTTATGCTTATGTCTGATACAGAGGTTGTTTGATTTGAATTTTGTTGGTTACTGCCGAAATCGCCTCCTGTCGAGCAGGCGCAAGCTGAGGCTATGATAGTAACACAGAGTGCAAATAAATAAAATTTCTTCATAATTAATTCCTTTCGTTTAATTGATGATTATGAGTATATCATTGTGTTTGCATAATATTTAGATGGGTTGATTAAGCTACCTCCTTTCCTTGTACCTGTATGAATATCAATATGCAAATGAGTTTCATACCCTCCATTATTACTGTTACCTGTATTTCCCGTTAAACCGATAATTTTTGTTTTAGTTACTGTGTCATTTAATTTGACATAATTTGAAACATTACTTTTTAAGTGTAAAAATCTCATATATTCGATTTTTCCTGTTGGTGATGCATATCGTACTTCTACAAAGTATCCTCTTGAATCGCTATTACTTCCACCGATATCTGTTACAACACCGGTGGTCGGAGAATAAACAGAAAACTCATAATTGCCTCCGATTATGTCGTAGCCTTCGTGCGGATAACTTAAACCTATAGTGCATCCTTGTTCGCTTGACAAAGTAGTTGAAATTTCACTATCGGGATTATTACCGTAAAAATATCCCATCAGACTCCCCGCATATGATTTTACATGAATGTTATATGAGATTGTCGCTTTATTTGAACCACCCTTGGTTATTTTGATATAATATGTTTTTGAATTTGAAAAGTACATCGTAACGCTGCTGTTATAGTTTAGCCAATTATTACTAACTTTTGTTGGGCTATATGATTGATGATATCCTAAAGTTGCTATATCGTCATTTTCTGTTATTAAATTTTTCATATTTTTGTCGCTGTATACTCTGATATAAGTATCAGTTGTGCTGTCACCACTACCACCGGGTTCGTAATCGACATTTTTGTTTTTAACACCGGTAGTACATATAGTATAAACA
>OIZW01000388.1_pt1 | contig 40623 bp, 35 predicted proteins | sample 1588581 | NCBI WGS metagenome assembly OIZW01 (sample SAMN03283266) | human gut metagenome | biome: human-associated habitat; material: feces | host: Homo sapiens | place: USA | collected 2013 | reverse complement strand
TCTTTTTTTTGCCTCTTAAGCCTGTAGTCTTAAGAGGAACAGAGAAGCCTAAGGTCTTCTCTGTTAAAACATATATATTAAATAATTAATATTTGCATTTTTGTCTATTTTTTGTTATAATTATTAAGTCTTTTACTTAAGAAAAAAGAAAGGAGAAATCAATTTGAGTAAAATAAAATTATTTTCACTAGGAGGACTAGATGAAAATGGCAAAAATATGTTTATTATTGAAGTAGATAAAGAAATATTTGTATTTGAAGCCGGTCTTAAATACGCCGATGAGTTTACTTTAGGAATAGACTATATAATACCAAATATAAGTTATTTAAAAGAAAATAAAAAAAGAATAAAAGGAATATTTTTAACACATGGACACGAAGAAAATATTGGTGCATTACCCGATTTAATGCCAGATTTAGAAGGCGTACCAGTATTTGCCTCAAAGTATACTTTAGATATCGTAAAAAAAGAGTTTGAAACATACAAGATAGATACCAGTAGCCTAAAAGAAATTAAGGCTAATATTCCACTGGAAGTAGGAAAAATCAAAGTGTTTCCTGTAAATCTATCACATTCTGCTCCAGATAACTTTGGATATGCCATATATACAAGTGATGGAGTAATATTTTATGCATCAGACTTTGTTGTAGATCCATTAATGAAAGGTGCATATAAAACCGATATAGGCAAATTAGCATATATAGGTAAACAAAATGTATTATGTTTACTTACCGAATCAAATTATGCTGGCATTGAAGGATTCACATCACCAAGACATAGAATAACGGACCTAATAAAAGAAACATTAAATGCTACAGAAGGAAGAATAATATTCAATGTTTTAGATTCACATTTATATCGTATCCAAGAATTATTTAGTGAATTAGAAAAAACAGACCGTAAAGTAGTAATAATGGGTAAAAGACTAAAAACAATAATAGATTCCGCTATTGAAAATCATTATTTAAACATTAATAAAAAGATAATTGGAGATTTATCAAATATAAATGATAAAAATGTAGTAATATTAAATGCTAATGAAAAAGAAAAACCATATTACAATATAATGAAAATAGTAAATGGTTATGATAAATTTATTAAATTAAACGAAGAGGACACAATTTTCTTAGCAACACCAATATTTGAGAATAGAGAAAAAACATTCTATCATTTATTAGATGAAATATCAAAAGTAGGATCCAAAGTAGTAACATTATCTTCACACAAATATTTATCACATCATGCTGCAAAAGAAGATTTAATGATTATGATAAATCTAATGCATCCAAAATATTATTTTCCAATAAGAGGAGAATATAAGGATCAAGTATTAAATGCTGAAATAGGGGAACTATCAGGAATACCAAAAGAAAATATTCTATTAAAAGAAAATGGTGATGTTGTCCTAATAGAAAATGGTATTTTAAAAGAAGATTTTGAAAAAGTACCATCAGGTTCTATTTTAATAGATGGTAATTCATCAGATGATATTGGTGAAATGGTTCTAAAAGATCGTGAAATACTATCAGATAATGGTATTATGATAATATCAGTTACTTTAAATAAACAAACAAAAGAAATAGTATCCGGACCAGAAGTACTTACCAGAGGCTTTGTCTATGTAAGAGATTCTTATGAATTAATAAAAGAAATAAAAAGAATATCTACTGAAATAATACTATTAAATACAAGTAGTTCAAGATACATAGAGTACAACAAAGTAAAAAATTCTATTAGAGATGAACTATCAAAATATTTAATTAAAGAGACTGGTAATAAACCTATGATTATTACAGTAATGCAAGAAATATAGCCAAAAGCTATATTTTTTCTTTAAAATAATAAAAAAGTATTCCTTTTTATTTTATTTTTTGTTATAATGTAGAAGAGGTATGATATGAAAAAAGTATTAATACTAAGTGCATTGTTAATATTATGCATAGGTTGTACTAGAATAGATAATGTTACAGATTATAAAGTGATAATTGATAATATAATAGAAAAAAATAACATAAGTACAAATACAGCCTCAATGGGATATAAATATTATTTACCCATTGGAGTAAAAAAAGTATATGATAAAGATTATAATCAAAAATTCAAATATGAAGATGTAAATATTTATTTATATGTAGATGCTGTAAGTTATTATTATCATAATCCATTAAATTTTAAAGATGAGACTGGGAAAGAGTTTTACTATAAAATAAGTAATGGTGAAAAAATGGGCTATATATCTATAGAAAAAAACGAAAACGATTATTTTCTTAAAATAATATATAACTATGCCAAAATAGAAGCCAATGTTCCAAAAGAAAAATTAAACGAAGTAATAGCAAATAGTATGATTATACTAAATAGCATTGATTATAATGATAATTTAATAAAGAAAATTCTTGAAGATGAATACTATTCAAGTACTGCTGAAGAATATAAAATAAGAAAGCCAGAAAATACAACGAGTAAATTCTCAGAGTATTTAAGTGAATATGTAGTAGATGAGGAAACAGTAATTCCTGATTTACCAGAATATTAACAAAAGGGAGATATGACTATGAAATTAATTGATAAGTTAAAAGATTTATTCACTGATGAAGAAGAAGTAGTGGAGACAAAAGAAATAGAACTAGAGAAGGAAGAAAAAGAAGAAGAACATAAGCTTCCTACTTTTATGCGAAATAAAATTGAGCAAGAAGAAAAAAGAGAGGAAATAAGAAAACAGCGTGAAGAGTCACCAAAAGAAGATGTCATAAGTGATAGAGAAATAGTAAAGACAAGAAGCAGCAACTTCTCATTTCCTATGGATATGGATGATGATCCAATTCCTAGAACATTTGTAAATACAACTTCAAGCAATTATAACACTGCCTATAATAACAATAAAAATGTTTTAGATAAAGAAAAGAAAGTATCAGAACTATATGCCAAAAAGGAAGAGCCTAAACCAAAAAAATTCAAACCAACTCCAGTTATATCTCCAGTATATGGAGTACTTGATAAAAATTACACTAAAGATGAAGTAAAAGTACAAGATGAAGATTCTTATGAAATAAAAAGACCATCTAGAAAAGTTGATTTTGAGACAGTAAGAAATAAAGCTTTTGGTAGTTTAACAGATGATATAAGAAACAATTTATGTGAAAATTGTGAATTATATAAGGAAGTAAAAATAACCAAAAACGCTGACAAAAAGTTACTTAGTGATGATGATAATCTTTTATCCGACATGACAAAAGATGATGTAAAAGATGTAACACTAGAGGAGGCAGAAGATAATTATTTTGATTTCGGTGTGGACTATGAAATACCGAAAAAGGAAGAAAAGCCAAGTGTAGTAATTAATGCTAAAGAAGTTGAAGTAAATGATAGTGATGTAAAAATAGTAAATCACAATGGCACTGAAAGCACTGCTGAAAAAATAGAAGTAAAAGAAGAGCCACCAAAAAGAACGACTAGAGTAACTGTAAAAAAAGAATTAGAGGATACAAAAGAATTTGAAAAAGTATCACCAGAAGAAAAGACCATAGATGAAGCACTTAATGGTGGTAAAGATATAAGTGCTGATGAAGATAATGATATCTTTAATTTAATAGATTCAATGTACGAAGGGGATGAATAATAGTGACTGCAAGTGAAGTTTTACCAGTAATTTTGTATATATTAGGTGCTATTTTACTAGTGGCATTAATAGTATTAACTATAAAGTTAACAATAACAATACATAAAATAGATAAAGTTGTTGATAATATTACTGAGAAAGTTACTGCTTTAGATGGATTATTTTCTGTTGTAAATGCAGTAAGTAACAAGTTTACATTCATAACAGATAAAGTAGTTAACATAATTTATTCATTAATAGAAAAAATAACAAAAAGAAAGGAAGATTGAAAAATGAGTAAAAAAGGACTTGGAAAATTCGTTTTAGGTGCTGGAATAGGAGCAGGCTTAGCCCTACTATTTGCTCCAAAGAAAGGGAGCGACCTAAGACATGATATCAAAAGAAAATTTGATGAATTCATGAAAGATGTAGATAAAATTGAAATAGAAGACATCAAAGAAAGTTTTACTAAAAAAGTAGATGAAATCAAAAAAGAACTAGAAGATCTAGATAAAGAAAAAGTAGAAAAAATAGCTAAGAAGAAGGCTAAAGAATTACAAAGAAAAGCCGAAGATCTAGTGGACTTAGCTAAAGAAAAAGGAACACCAGTCCTTGAGGGCATTGCAGATGACTTAAAACACAAAGTAATTTGTGTATGCACAGAAGTAATTAACAAATTAGAAAAAGGAGAATAGTCAGTAGTGATTATTCTTTTTCTAGAAAGGGCAATAAAATGAAAGTACTAATAACAGGAGCATCTTCCGGAATGGGTTACGACATGGCCAAATATCTAAGCACATATAATTTTGACCTATTTCTCGTAGCCAAAGACAAAAAAGAATTAGATAAAAAATTCAAAGATTTAAAAAATAAAATAAAAACCTATGGCTTCGACTTATCCAAAGAAGAAGAATGTATAAAACTCTACAAAGAAGTAAGAAATGAAAATATTGACATATTAATAAACAATGCTGGCTTTGGCGACGCAGGTAATTTTACCGAAACAAACCTAGATAAAGAAATGAATATGATAGATTTAAACATCAAAGCCTACCATATTCTTACCAAACTATTTCTAAGAGATTTTGTCAAAAGAGATTATGGTCGCATCCTAAATGTTGCTTCCATGGCGGGCTTCATGCCAGGACCATACATGGCTACATACTATGCCACTAAAAACTATATAGTGAGCCTATCCCTAGCCATTTATGAAGAACTAAAAAAGGATAAATCAAATGTAAAAATATCCATATTCTGTCCCGGCCCAGTAGCAACAAACTTTAATAATGTTGCTAATGTAAAATTTAACATATCATCACTTACTAGTGAATTTGCCAGTAGATATGCCATAGATAACATGTTTAAAAATAAACTAATAATAATACCACCTAATATGAAATTAAACTACTTACTTGCCAAAACAATGCCTAAAAAGTTCGTATTAGCGGTAAATAGCCTGATAGAAGAAAGAGATTCCCAATAATTTCTTTCTTTTTTTTCCAAAATATTATATAATTAAGAAGAAAGAAGGGATACTATGAGTTTTACCAGCACAGTAAAAGAAGAAGTAACTAGATTAGACACCACCAGACTAGAGGACATATCCGAGTTATCTGCCATATTTAGAATAAGTGCTAATATAAATAACAACATCATTTTATCACTAGAAAACAACGCTGTTGCCAGAAGGTGTTTCAAACTAATAAAAAACATCTACAATATAACTCCAAGTATTACAGTTAGAAACAAAAAACTAGGTAAAGGCTTCACTTACATATTAACAATAAACAATGATCCCAAAGAGTTACTCGAAGACTTATCAATTCTAGATGGCAACAAATACTTATCAGTGCCAAAAGAATATATAGTATCCGATGAAGATAGTTTAAGAGCCTACTTACGTGGAGTATTTCTAGTATCCGGTTCAGTAAACGACCCCAAAACATCAAGGTACCACTTAGAATTTGTTTTGGATACCAAAGAATACTCTGAGTTCATAAATAAATTACTAAACAGCTATAACCTTAATAGTAGAATAATAAAAAGAGAAAGAAACTACACTGTCTATATCAAAGAAGCCGAAAAAATAAGTGATTTCTTAAGAGTAATAAAAGCCTTTTCTGCTGTTATGTATTTCGAAGACATAAGAATATATCGTGATCATAAAAACATGACCAATCGTCTTAATAATTGCGAGCAGGCTAATATAGATAAAATATTTTTAACAGCCTCAAAACAAGTAAAAGATATTGAAAAATTATATGAACTAGATATGGTAGATACTCTAGATGATAAGCTAAAAGAAGTAATAGAGTATCGTATGAAGTATAAAGAAAGTTCATTAAGTGAACTAGCAAACATTATATCTTCAGAAACTGGAGTAGAAATAACCAAGTCGGGACTAAATCATCGTTTTAGAAAGATTAAAGAAATACTAGAAAATTATCTCAAAGAAAAAGAGAAGAGTAAGTAATATTATTATATATTCCCCCTTAAGCCTGTAGTCTTAAGAGGCATAAGAAAGCCTAAGGTCTTTCTTATGAAAAAAATGAAAAAAATGTCAAAAAATAGTTGACAAGTATAAAGGAATATTATATACTTATATCATCTAATAGATAAGCACACAAACATATTAATTGTAGAAACATATAAAACGAAGTTTGTTTTATATATCTACCTAAATAGAAGTTTTATTTAGAATATTAATATGAGTGCAGATTAATGGGTGTTAAAGTAGAGACTTTAATTTCTTATCTTACTATTAGATATACATATATGTATGAGAGAAGTAACTCATTAGATAAGAGGTTGGTTGTATTAACTGACATTAATATGATTTAACTATTCGTAAACTTGGGAATGTACTATTTGTCAGATAGTATGTTCTTTTCTTTTATCATAAATTATGCTATACTATTTGCGAAAGAAGTGATACCATGAAAGAACTATTAAGTCCCGCGGGAAATATGGAATGCCTAAAAGCAGCAATTCATAATGGCGCAGATGCCATCTATCTAGGAGGTAAATCCTTTGGAGCACGTGCCTTCGCTGGTAATTTTACTAATGAAGAATTGAAAGAAGCCGTTAATTATGCTCACTTATATGGCGTAAAAATATATGTAGCGGCCAATACCATTATCTACAATAATGAAATAAAAGACTTCTTAGAATATATAAAATATCTATATCAAATAGGTGTGGATGCTTTAATAATGCAAGATATAGGTATGATATCATTAGTAAGAAAAATATTTCTCGATATAGAAGTTCATGCTTCAACACAGTGTCATAATCACAATAGCGAAGGTATCAAATTATTAAAATCACTCGGAGTAACAAGAGTAGTACTTGATAGAGAAATGTCACTAAAAGAAATAGAGGGCATCAATATAGATATTGAAAAAGAAGTCTTTATACATGGAGCTCTATGTAATTCATATTCTGGTTGCTGTCTATTTAGTTTTATGAATGGTGGAAGAAGTGGTAACAGAGGAGAATGTACACAAGTTTGTAGACTACCATTTAAATTAATAAAAAATGGTAAATACATAGATACTCCAAATAAATACTTACTTAGTACCAAAGAACTAAATACCATTAGCAATTTTGATAAATTACTAGACTCAGATATTGTAAGTTTCAAAATAGAAGGAAGAATGAAGTCACCAAGTTATGTTGGTTATGTAACAAGACTATATCGAAAACTAATAGATAATCATACTAACAAAGTAACTAGCGAAGAAGAAAATAACCTAAAAATACTATTTAACAGGGACTTCACCAGCGGTTATTTATTTAATGATAAAGTAATGAACACAAGTACTTCCAATCATCAAGGATTAGAAATAGGAAGAGTACTCGAAGTAACCCCTAAAAAAATAAAAATTAAATTAACAAATAATCTATATCAAGAAGATGGCATCAGATTCAAAAACAGTAACCTAGGTATGATAGCTAACTTCATATATAACGAAAAAGATTTACTCATAAATACTGCTAATAAAGGAGATATAATCTATCTAGATAATAAAATAAATTTAAAAGAAAAAGATATACTTATTAAAACTTCCAGTGGGCATCTAGATGAAGAAATCCTATCTACTAGTGAAAAGAAAATAATTATAACTATTGATGTATCACAAATAAATGATTATCTAGAGATAACATTCAAAGATAATAATGGTAATAAAGTTAGTGATAGAGTAAAAACAGAAGTACCACAAAAAAGACCTACAACTAATGAAGAAATAAAAGAAAAACTAACTAAATTAGGAAATACTCCATTTATATGTAGTAAAATAAATATAAATATAAATAAAGATATCTTTGTTAATATGAAATATTTAAATAACATAAGAAGATTACTTATAAATAATCTAACAGAAGCAAGAACCAGTATTAAGAGAGACCTTATCGTTAATGAACATCCATTAGATTATAATGAAGAAATAAACTACTATACTGAAATATCTGTTCTTGCCCGAAATAAAGACCAAGTAGAAGCCTCTCTTGCCATGAATGTTGATAGAATATATCTGGGTAGTGATTTATATGAAGAATATAAAGGTAACAGCAAAGTATATTTAAGACTAGAAAGAGTAAATAGTACCTATCCTTGTACCACTAGCAACATACTTGCCACTGAATTAGGAGCTATAAATAAGTACAAAAATAATAATCTAATTAGTGACTATTACTTAAATGTAGTAAATAATTATAGTATCAAGTTTCTTCTTGATAATGGTGTTAAAAGAGTAACATTATCCCCAGAAATAAATTATAACTATCTAGATGATTACATCAAAGATAAAGTAGAAATTATTATCTATGGTACCATTGAAAATATGCTTACCAAGTCCTGCCCAATCAAAGAACTAAAGATGTGTCCGTGTAAGAAAGAAGATATTTATTTTCTAGAGGACATAAATAAAAATAGATATAGAATTCTTCATAACAATTGTCTAACTCATATTATGCACTATAAAAAAATAAATTATATAGACAATATAGAATATTACAAAAATATTGGTATTAGATCATTTAGACTAGAATTACTTGATGAAACTTATGATGAAGTAATTAAATTAATTAATGAAATAAAGAAATAATTATTAATATATAACCTATGAAGCCTAAGGTCTTCATAGGAACCATAGAGCTTATAATCTCTATGGTTAAAATATTGTTTTATATAGTAAACTACCAAAAAATATTCTTTAGGGAGGCTATAGACCCCCTAAAGCCTCTTAAAACTATAGATTTAAGAGGAAAAAATAACACAATACCAGTTGACAAATCAAATATTTAGTCATATAATTAATACATATTAAATGCAATGACGAGGACACGATTATATATATTTTATTCACAGAGAGTTAGTGGTAGGTGTAAGCTAATAATAAAAATATATAATTACTACCTCAGAGTGGAATGCAAACATTTCCGGTTAACAACCGTTATCAAAATTAAGACCAAAGAAGGATGGTACCGAGATCGTATTCTCTCCTTCAGAAGGTCTTTTTTTCATTAAAGGGAGGTTTAAAAAATGAAAAACACTTACATACCTATAGAGGTTAATAAACAAAATAAAGTAAAAACATGGTATTTAGATGTAACAAATCTAGGACTTGAAGAACTAATATCATTAAAAAATGAATTAAATGGAGTATCAGTAAGCTGTCTAGATGCCATTATTTACGATAGAACATGTTCATCAGCCTTTATGCATCAAATACGCAAAGAAAGAAAACAAACAGGTAAAAGAAAAATTCAAAAGAAAATAAGAAGAAGATAAGATAAGGAGATAGATAATATGATAAATATCAAAGAAAATGAAGATTTAAGTAGATTAAATCACTCTTGTGCTCACTTACTTGCACAAGCTGTAAAACACTTATATCCAAATGCTAAATTTTGGGTAGGACCAGTAATTGAAGATGGATTTTATTATGACATTGATTTGGGTGATGAAGTAATAAAAGAAGAGGACTTACCAAAGATTGAAAAGGAAATGAAAAAAATATCTAAAGATGGTAAGAGAATAGTAAGACATGAACTAACTAAAAAAGAAGCTTTAGAAATGTTCCATGATGATCCATATAAAATAGATTTAATTAGTAGAATGGATGAAAAAGAACAAGTAATATCTTGTTACACTCAAGGAGACTTCACTGATCTTTGCCGTGGCCCTCATGTTGATACAGTAAAAGAATTAAAATACTTCAAACTAATCAAAGTATCCGGAGCCTATTGGAAGGCTGATTCAAATAACAAAATGCTTCAGAGAATATATGGCGTATGCTTTAGAAATGAAGAAGATTTAAATGACTACATTAAGGAACTTGAAGACCGTAAAGCAAGAGATCATAGAAAGATAGGCAAAGACTTAAATATCTTTATGAATCATGATCTAGTAGGTAAAGGAATGCCTTTATGGTTACCAAATGGTTCAATAGTAAGAAAAGAACTAGAAAACTATATCTATCATAAAGAACAGAAATTAGGTTATTCTCACGTATATACACCTTGTGTTGGAACAGTAGACTTATATAAAACTTCAGGTCATTGGGATCATTATAAGGAAAATATGTTCCCATCAATGAAAGTAGATGATGAAGAGTTTGTACTAAGACCAATGAATTGTCCACATCATATGTTAATCTATGGAAATACTATCCATTCATATCGTGAATTACCAATCAAAATAGGAGAATTTGCTACAGACTTTAGATATGAAGCTTCAGGAGCAGTAAAGGGTCTAGAAAGAGTAAGGTGTATGTGTCAAAATGATGCCCATCTATTCGTAAGACCAGATCAAATAAAAGAACAATTCAAAGAAGTAGTAAGTCTAATACTAGATGTCTACAAGGACTTTGGTTTAAAAAATTATACTTTCAGATTATCCCTTAGAGATCCTGAAGATAAACATAAATACTTTGATGATGATGAGATGTGGAATAATGCTGAAAATGAATTAAGAGAAGTTCTTAATGAGATAGGAGTACCATATCACGAAGCCATTGGAGAGGCAGCTTTCTACGGACCTAAATTAGATGTTGAAGTAAAACCAGCAGTAGGACCTGAAGTAACTCTATCAACTTGTCAATTAGATTTCTTATTACCAAGAAGATTTAACTTATCATACATAGATAATAATGGTGAAAAGAAAGTACCAGTAGTTCTACATAGAGCTATATTTGGAACATTTGATAGATTCACTGCCTTCATTCTTGAAGAAACTAAAGGTGCATTACCATTATGGTTATCTCCAGTACAAATAAATATTATCCCAGTAAATAACGAATATCACCTAGAATACGCTACTAACTTATTAAATAAACTAAGAGATAAAGAGTTCCGTGTGGAACTAGATTCCCGCGATGAAAAAATGGGCTATAAAATAAGAGAGGCTCAAACTAAGAAGATACCATACACTCTAGTACTAGGTAATAATGAAAGAGATAATAATACTATAACATATCGTAAATATGGTGAAGAGTCTACTACTACAATGAGTACTGAAGAATTTATTACTATGATTGAAGAGCAAATAAAAGAATATAAATAACATAAAAATGTAAAGTATACAACTACTTTACATTTTCTATATAAAAGGAGAACTTATGACAAAAGAAGAACTATTACAAAAATTAACACTAGTGGCTATGGATCATGCTGATATTACTACTTTGGACAAACCAATTATAGGCACTCATTCCTTAGCCCCTTGTCTTGGAATACTTCTATATGATGAAGAAAAGAAAATGGCCCTCGTTGCTCATGCCAGATCAGGAAACCCAATTCCTGCTTTAGATGAGTTATTTACCATTATCTATAAAAACAGATTATCTAGTACTAAGTTTAAGTATAAAATATTTGATGGTTACTACAAAGAAGAAGCAAAGTTTTATCATACCAAAGAAATAATAAAGAAATATTTCAAAGAATATATACCCTTTAATGAAGAAGAAATACCAAGTACTGCTCTTCTAAAAAATCCTAACCTTGAAGCCAACGAATTCTATTTTGATGCTTCTACGGGTAAGTTTGTAACTAGTGAGGCATTAGCACTTCTACTAGAAGATAGCACGATTACTGAAGAAGAAAATAAAACAAAACATAGATAAAAAATATAAAATTGTAAAGTATACTAATTACTTTGCATTTTTTCTATCAATTTGTTATAATATAAGTGGAGGTACTATGAAAGAAAAAGCACTTGAAGTATTAAAAAAATTATCTGAACATAATTATGAATCCTACCTAGTCGGAGGTTATCCTAGAGATCTAATATTAGGAAGAAAAACTAATGATATAGATATTTGTACAAGTGCAACTCCTAAAGAAATATTAGAAATATTTGATGATGTTATTGTATCAGATATGCAATATGGATCTGTAGTAATTGTATATAAAGGCTGTAAGTTTGATACCACTACATTTAGAAAAGAAATAAAGTATGAAAGTAATCGAAAGCCAGTAAAAATAAAATACATTAAAGATATCAAAAAAGACCTTTTACGAAGAGACTTTACTATCAACACTTTATGTATTGATAAAGATGATAATTTACTAGATATACTAAATATAAGAAGTGATTTAGATAATAAATTACTTAAAACAGTTGGTAATCCTAGATATCGTATTAAAGAAGACTCTCTTAGAATACTTAGATGTATAAGATTTGCTACTATACTAGATTTTGATATAGAAAAGAAGACTAAATACTTCCTAACTAAATATAGTTATTTATTAAAATCATTATCTATAAATAGAAAGAAAGAAGAACTAGATAAAATATTCTTATCTAAGAATAAAGAAAGAGGAAGAAGACTACTATTAGAATTAAATCTTACTAATGCCTTAGATTTAGATAAACTAGCTACAATTACTATGTGTACTGATCTTACAGGTATTTGGTGTCAGCTAGAAGTAGATGATATCTATCCATTTACTAAAGTAGAGAAAGAGCAGATGTCTAAGTTAAGAGAATTATTAAAGTATGATAAAATAGATAACTATCTACTATATAAATATGGTTTGTATCTATGTACTGTCTATGCTGAAATAAAAGGTATACCAAGAAGAAAAATAAATACTATGTATTCTAAATTACCAATACTTACAAGAAGAGATATAAATGTAACTGGTGAAGAAATATCTATGATATTAAATAAACCTCCTGGTAAATATATTAAAGATATACTAGATGATATAGAGATAAATATATTAAATAGTAGTATTAGTAATGATAAAGAAGAAATAACTAAATATATTAAAGATAAATACTTATAGAAATATAGGTATTTTTTATATATATCCCCTTAAGCCTGTAGTCTTTCGGGGCAAAAGAAAGCCTCAAGTAAAGTCTTTCTTTTGAACACTTTTGGGTATTGACATTTATAATTATTTATAATATTATAGAGACTAAGACAATGATAAAGGGAGTCGATTTAATGAATTAAATAGTAATTAAAAATTAAAATAGAAGATATAATATATGAAGTAAAAAATAAATTGTATAAGATCCTGAGACATCAACAGTCAAATAACATTACAAAGAATATCAAATTTAATTTCTTTGAAAAAAGTTAATAAAAAGTGTAACATATGATTGATTTCTCTAGAAAAATTTTTAGAAAGTTTTGTTCAAACTATTGACGATAATCATAATTTATGATATGATTCATATCGATTGGTACTCAGGAAACTTTCGAAGCCCTGAGTCGTTTTTTTATTAAAGGAAGTGAGTTATGAAAGAATATAAAAATTCTGATGAACTATTAAAATATATAATATCAAAGGGAATATCTGTTAATAATGAAGAAGATGCTTTAAATAAAATTAAAACTTATTCTTATTATTCAATAATAAATACCTATAATGATGTTTTTAAAAAAACGAATAATGAATATGAAAAGAATGTATCTTTTGATGAAGTATATGCTTTGTTTGAATTTGATAAAAATCTAAGAAGTATATTTTTAAAATACTCATTAGAAATTGAAATAATTTTAAAATCCTTATTAGCAGAAACAATATCATCAAGGTATGGCATAAAAGAATATCTGATTAAGGAAAATTTTGATGACACAATTAATGAAACTATTGTTACTGAATCAATTAATGTCATTAATGAAGAAATAAATAAACAGAATGGAAAGCATGAAGCAATTACACATTATATTGATAAGTATGGATTTGTTCCACCTTTTGTATTAATTAAAATTTTAACATTAGGGGAATTAAGCAAATTATATGCTATGTTAAAACAATCAGATAGACAAAGTATAAGTAAAAACTTCAAATTATCAGATAAAGTATTAAGACAAATAATTATAAATATGACAATGATCAGAAATATATGTGCTCATAATGATAGATTGTTTTCATTTCATAGTAAATTTAGAATATCATTTAAATACATTGAGAAAGACTATAATGAAAACTCTGTTAATATTTATATGATGATGAAATGTATGGAATATTTGTTGCCTAAAGAAAAGAAAAAAGAGTTTATTAAATTAATTAAAAAAGAAATAAAAATTTTAGATAACAGGCTTAATTCAATTAAAATAGATAATATTTTAAATATAATGGGTTTTTATAAGAATAATTAACTTATAAAAGTCATATACTAATATTGATTGGTACTCAGGAAACTTTCGAAGCCTTGAGTCGTCAAATCTCTATGAATATCATAGAGATTTTTTTTGTTAAACATTACTATGGTAAATAGATTTATCAAATAAACTAAGAGTACTAAACCAAATAAAAAGTACATAATTATTACTATGAAATATCTATATATAATAATATTACTTTTTATAATGACTGGATGCACTTTTTCAAATGATTATAAAGAAGACTATAACATTCTTGAAAATAATTCTATTAGGTTTATTAAGGGTGATGCTAGTATATCTTTCCTAATAAATAAGGATAATACTTTTTATCTTCTATTATTAAATGGAACTACTGTTACTGATACTGACTATTTAATAAAAATAGATAATACTAAGTATAACATTAACTATACTGAAGAATATCTACTAAAAGATACTTTAGTACTACAAGATATCATATTTAAAATAAATGATAAGATAGAAATAGTACTAAATAATAAAACATTTTGTATATACCTAGATAAATTAAATAAAGATAATTTTTTAGAATGTGATTTTATATATCTATACAATATTGATAAAGACTTTTATATAACCCTTAATAATAACCTTTTAGTACTCTTTTATGATGCTTATACTAAGTTTAATTATAAATTCATGTATGAACTCTCTAAAGTATGGATAGATTCATATACCATAAGTAATGATAGTTATACAACATTAACTATCTATGAAGATAATTTCTGTGTTTCTTCATATAAAATAAGAGGTAAAACTATTCACAAAAAATAAAAAAAATGATACAATCTATTATATGGAGGAGAAGTAGTATGAATAAAAAAGTATTAATAACCATTTTAATAACTATAATTCTTCTCATATTTAGTATAATTCTATATCCCATAATAAAAAATAACAACTACCAAAAGAAATTACTAAATAATATTTATGAAAATACTGATTTAAAAGATATAAAATATCTAAATAAAGATAATAATTACTTCATAATTAAAACAAAAGATAAAGTAATAGTTTTAGATTTAAACCATGAAGAAGTATATAGTATAAGTACTAGTGAAATAAAGAAAAGTAATCTAGATTTATCTTATATAAGAAATAGTTTATACTATAAAGAAAGAATAAGAAAAAATAATAAATTAACATACAAATATTATGATATAAAAACAAATGAAGAAGTATTTACTAGTGTACTAGGAGGTTCCAATGAATGAGATAGAAAATATATTAAAAGAAAAACCAATTGTATTACCAAGATATTTATTTAATTACTATCTTAGACTAGGTATTACTCCTGAAGAATTAATAATTTTAATATTTATTATGGATAAAGGTAATAAAGTAATATATAATCCATTAGAATTAAGTGAAGAACTAGGAATGGATAAATTCAAAGTAATGGAACTATTAAATAGTTTAAATGAAAAAAAGATTATATCTATTACAGTAGAAAAAGAAAATAATAAGAGTGAAGAATATATATCATTAGAATTACTTTATAAAAAGATAGCTAATATATTAATAGATAAAAAAGAAGATAAGACACTAGATAATAGTGATATATTCTCTATATTTGAAAAAGAGTTTGGTAGAACAATATCCTCAATGGAATGTCAAATAATTAAAGGTTGGATAGATGATGGTTTTTCTCATGAACTAATAATGGAAGCTCTAAAAGAGGCTATATATAATGGTGTAACAAGTCTTAGATATATTGAAAAGATATTATATGAATGGCGTAAAAAAGGATATAAGAATAAAAAAGATATACAAGAAGCTAAAGAAAAGTACCGTGAAAGTAAAAAAGAAACTAAAGACTATTTCTTTTATGATTGGATAAATGATGATTAATAAGATATTAGATTATTTAGATGAATTATATCCTAATCCCAAGTGTGAACTAGAATATACTAAAGACTATGAATTATTAATAGCTATAGTAATGAGTGCTCAAACTACTGATAAAAGAGTTAATATGGTAAATAAAGTTTTATTTAAGAAGTATCAGAGTGTTAAAGAGTTATCAGAAGCTAGTCTTGAAGATATAGAAAAAATTATTAAACCAATAGGTACTTATAAAAAGAAGGCTGTATTTATTAAAGAAATAGCTACTAAATTAATAAATGATAATATTAAAGTTATTCCAAATGATAGAGAGTATTTAAGTTCTTTTCCTGGAGTGGGTAGAAAAACTATAAATGTCTTTTTATCAGTTATTTATAATGAACCTTTAGTAGCGGTAGATACTCATGTAAATAGAGTAAGTAAAAGACTTAAACTAGCCAAAGATGGTGATGATGTCCTTGAGGTAGAAAAGAAACTTATGAAGAAAATACCTAAAGATAAATGGAATAAAGTTCATCATCAGTTAGTTTTCTTTGGTAGATATAAATGTAAGAGTATCAGTCCTTTATGTACTGATTGTAAATTAAAAGATATATGTAAATATTATTCCGTTCACTCTAAGCCAAGGTCTTAGAGTGTTATTTATAGCCTGCTTCTCAGTCTATAAATAAATATCAGCCATATTCATTATATTCGGGGTGAATACTAAATTAAAAAGAAGGTAACAAATTATGAATACTAAGTTAAATGATAAGAAAATAGTAAAATTTAAAAGAATATATATAGAAATAACTAATGTATGCAATTTAAATTGTTCTTTTTGTAGTAAATCAAGTAAATCAAATAGAGAGATGACTTCCGAAGAATTTAAAGAAGTATTAAGTAAAATAAATAACTATACAGATTATATATATCTTCATGTAAAGGGAGAACCACTTACTTACCATAACTTAGATAAGATACTAGATATCACTAAAGAATATAATAAAAAAGTATGTATTACTACCAATGGTGTATTTCTAAAAGATAAATTACCCATATTAAAAAAATATGATAATATCTATCAAATAAATATATCCCTACATAGTGAAAATAATAAAAAAAACTATCTTGAAGATATAATATCTTCAGTAAATGAGATATCTTCATATATAAGCTACCGTTTTTGGACATTAGATAATAATAAGATGGATAATAAAACCAAAGAATATATCAAAGTATTAAAAGAAGTCTATAATAAAGAAGAAATATATGATGGTATAAAACTAAAAGATAAAGTATATTTAAGCTTAGACAATAAATTTACTTGGCCAAGTATAAATAATAATTATTATAATGAAAGAGGTACTTGTCTAGGAGCTAAAACTCAGTTAGCTATATTATCTGATGGTACAGTTAGTATCTGCTGTCTAGATAGTGAAGGAGTATCAAATCTAGGTAATATTTATTTAAGTACTATGGAAGATATTCTGGCTAGTGATAAATATCAAAATATTTTAAAAGGTTTTAATGATAATAAAGTATATTTAGATATATGTAAACATTGTTCATATAAAGAAAGATTTGATAAAAAATAGTAAGATAAATTTAACAAAAAAATACTATAAAAATTTTTGATTTAAGTAGATAAAAAAATATAAATGTTAATGAAAATATGTTATAATGATAATTGAGGAGAGTGGTAAATATGTGGCTATACATACTTATAGCGGTTATTGTTGTACTTTTAATTACATTTTTAATTATTTATAATATTTTTGTAAGAGAAAATAACAAGGTTAAAGAAGCATTCGCGACAATGGATGTTTACTTAAAAAAAAGATGGGATTTAATTCCTAATATTGTCGAAACAGTTAAAGGATATACAAAACATGAGAAAGATACTCTAACAGAAGTTATTAAGATGAGAAGTTTTACCTATGATTCTATGAGTAATGAAGAAAAAATTAGAGCAAATGAAAATTTGTCCAATGATATAAGTAAGATAATGATTCTTGCCGAAGAATATCCAGATTTAAAAGCAAGTGAAAGTTTTATGAATCTAAGCGGTCAATTAACTAGAATAGAAGATGAAATTGCTAATTCAAGAAAATATTATAATGCCACTGTTAGAGATTATAATAATAAAGTTGAAATGTTCCCAAGTAATATAATCGCAAAATTATTAGGCTATAAATCAAAGAGTATGTTTGAAGCAAGCAAAGAAGAAAGACAAAACATTAAAGTAAGTTTATAATATGAAAAAAAGAAGTAATACTCTAAGAACAATAATTTTACTATTTGCATGGACATTATTATTAGTTGTAATTCCTTTTTTTGTTTCAAAGATTGATGATAACAGTTTTAAAAACAATGGTTCATATATTTCCTCAGAATTTGAAATTGTTAATTATAATGTTGTTTTGGATGTTGATAAAAATAACAAAGCTGATGTTATCGAAACTATTGTTGTCAATGTACCTAGTACCAATTTTAATGGTATATACAGATCTATTCCATTGTGGTTAAAATATTATAACACCAATGGAAGGGAAAATAAGAAGAAAATAGCAATAACAAGCTTACGTGCAGAGGGTGAAAAGTTTGCATTAAATAAAACTAATAATAACATTGGTATTAGAATTGGTAGTACAAGAACAACTATCAGTTCTGGACTTCATACATATAAGATAATGTATAGATACGATATGGGAACAGATACTAACAAGGGTTTTGATGAATTAATATTTAATGTTTTTGACAATTACAATGATACAAAAATAGATAGTATGTCGCTTACAATAAATATGCCTAATAATATTGATGAAAACTCTATAAACTTTTTCAAGAAAAATGAGAATATTAATAATAATATAAATTACACAGTAAATGGGAATACTTTAGTAGCTAAATTATCAGGTTATCAATTAGATAATTCGGTAACGTTAAATATAAAATTAAATGATGGCTATTTTGTTGGTGGAACAACCAATTATGGAATAATTTGTTTTACTATATGTATAGCACTTATAATTCTATCAATTTATAGTTTTATATCATGGTTAAAGTATGGCAAAGATTATAATAAATATGCTAAAACAATAGAAATTTATCCTCCAGAAGGACTAGATGCTGCTCAAGTTGGATTCATTTATGGTGAAAAATCTATTGTTAAATTGACTACTGCCTTAATTATTAGTTTGGCTAGTAAAGGTTATATTTCAATAGAAGAAATAGAAAAAAACAAATACAAAATAGTTAATCTTGGTTATAATAGTTCAAATAAGTTATCTATTACGGAGCAAATCGTATATCAAGAACTATTTAAAGACGGAAGTAAAGAAAATATAATAAGTGAAAACTATTCATTTATTAGTGTTTTTCCAAAAGTAAATGCATGCCTTGAACAGGTAATGGATAAAAGAATAAATGATATAAAGTCAAGAAATAAAATGTATCTTACATTTGCATTACTATTTATAGGGATAATTACCTGGGTTGTATCTTATCTTTATATAAAAGATCTAAATCCTACTTATAATATAGTTTATGTTTTATCATTTATATCAATATTTATTTCAGGTTTCTTTGCAATTATAACAAGCAGAAAAACATCCTATGGTGAAATGATTAGTTCAAAAGTTCTAGGCTTTAGAAATTATCTAAATACGGCTGAAAAAAATCAATTAAATAAATTAGTTGAAGACGACCCAAATTATTTTTACAACATATTGCCTTATACTTATGTATTAAACATATCTAAAAAATGGATTGATACATTTGAAAAGAAAAATATGCCTAATATTGATCTTTCGGCACTAGAGTGTTATGAAAACAGTCTTTTCATGATTATGTCAGAATAGATTATAAAATAAAAATAAAGGAGAAGTATATTATGAAAAGATTAGAGAATAATTTATTGAGTATGTTAATATTAATACCAAGTATAGTTTTTGCTAGCAGTAATGAAAATATATTTCCAATAGAAATGGCATTAGCAATAGAGGCATTTACATCAATTTTTATGTCAGTATTCGTGTTTAAGCCATTATCTAAAATAATTTCAAAAGAAAATAATAAAAAGTTCTTTTGGATATTATTTGGAATAAGAATAACATTTTTATTGCTTTGTGATTTTTTAGTTACTACGAGAATTGCAATAGTTGATTTTAAAATTGCATTTATAGGAACGTTCTTGATGATAATAATAAATGCTATAATTAATAAAAAATCAAACATAACACCCAAAACAGAATTAAAATGTACAAAATGTGGTGCCAACTTACAAATTACAGACAAATTCTGCACCGCCTGTGGAACAAAATGTAATACTACTAATAATAATGTTAATGTTCAGCAAACTCAACAACAAGTTAAACAAGATACTAGTCCTATTGTTCAGTTTGATACAACATACTATGTAAATGAAAAAGTTATACTAAAAAACATGCTAAAAGAAGAAGTTAAGAATCAAGGCGAGAATATTTCTCTATTATCTACAAGAAGCTTAAATACTAAAAAGAATATTGCCTTAGTAGTATTAGGAGTTATTACACTAATAAGTGCATTATTATATTTCTTTAACTATTCGATGGTTATAAGTTTATTTGTTGAAATTATAGGATTAATTATATATATAATTGTATCTAAAAAATTTAATATATTAAATGTATTAACAAAAAGGGCAATTGAAAATCCATATGAAGAATTGTCAAAAATCGTAAACGATGTAAGAAATCAAAAAAGAGATGTATTTTTACCACAAATAGTTAAAGTTATACTTGTTTTGTTTTTTGCAATATTCATACCTAGTATTACATTCTTTCAACCAAAATTAATATATACTAGATATGGTGATGGATATCAAGTATTTAAATATACAAAGGGAATTATACAAAATGACAATGAAGTTACCATAGCTAGTACATATAAAGGTAAAAATGTTATTGCCATTGGTGAAAGCGCATTTCAAAATACAAAAGTTTCAAACGTAAATATACCTTATGGTATTGAAAGTATAAAAACAAAAGCATTCTATAATGCAAGTAATATTCAAAATTTGAAAATACCTGCTTCAGTAATAGAAATAAGAGGAGAAGCTTTTGCTTACATGTCAAGTTTAACCAACATTTCACTACCTGAAGGTTTAAAGGAAATAAGAGGAGGAGCATTCGCTTACGATTATAATTTAAAAAATGTTATATTACCTAGTACATTAGAATATCTAGGAGGAAGTGCTTTTTCACATTGTAGTTCAATAACAGAAATGACTATACCAAATGGTGTTACTGAAATAAATGGACAAACCTTTGAATACATGACATCACTTCAAACAATAAATCTACATGATAAAATAACATATATACATGGTGAGGTATTTATTGGTGATACAAGTTTAAATAATATTAAATTACCACCAAAAATTACCGAAATAAAAGGAAGTACCTTTGAAGGCTGCAGCTCTTTAACTTCAATAGAAATACCAGAGGGTGTAACTAGAATAGGGGGACACGCATTTTATGGTTGTACTAGTTTGAGTTATGTTTTTGTCCCTAGAACCATAACTGAAATAGGAAGTTCTGCATTTAGACAATGTTATTCCTTGAAAAATATAACAATTCCAAGAAAAGCAGTAGTTAATGAAAGAGCATTTAAAGAAAGTCCAACAAGGATTAGTTATTATAATTATTAGGAGTTCATGATGATTAGTAATTATAAGTTTATACATTTGCTATATGTCCCCACTATGAACTGTAATATGCAATGTAAATATTGTTATTTAAAAGAAAATACAGTAGATTTAAAACAAGATGATAAATATCTAAAAACTTTAGACTATGCAGTTAAAAAATTTAAAGATGCAGGAGTTGTGCCATTCAATATATCATTACATGGTGGTGAAGTTACAACTTTATCTAAAGAAGATTTTAGAAATATAATAGAGTTTATATATAACTATTACAAAGATAATAAAAAAATTATTGAAGAAAATGGATTTAAACTGGGTGAGCCACATATTAAAACCAATTTATTAAGCATTGAAAAACATATAGATACAATAAAAGATTTTAATGTTTCAATAAGTGGTAGTCTGGATTTACCATTTTCATTACACGAAGAATATAGAATGACAAAAGGAAATCAAAAAACACTTGATAGAATATTAAAAAATATTAAATTACTAGAAAATATACCAAACAAGAAAAAAGTGTCAGCAACTATTTTTAAGGAACACTATGATAGAATTGAAGAAATAATTAAAGATATAAAATATTTAGAAAAAGAAACTTGCTTAGATATGAATGATTTCAATTTTATGATAGGATTTGTATCTAAAGATGATAAACTACTTCATGCTATGACAGAGGAAGAACAAGTAAAATTTTATAATAGAATGAAAAAAGAATTTTTAAATACATCACTTGATTATGGAGTTAGAAATACATGGTTTGCAGAATTTAATCCAACATATTGTACAAATTGTGATAATTGTGGAGAAAAATTTTTCTTGCTTGAAAGAGATGGCAATATATATTCTTGCGTAAGAGGTCAAAAACAACCAGATTTCTACTATGGAAACATTTATAATGACTCAGTAGAAGATATAATGAATAATGCAAAAATTAAAATATTTGAAAATCACAATAAGGTTGGCTTTAATGAAGAATGTTTAAATTGCAAATATTTATATTTATGCAAAACTGGTTGTCCCTATGTAAAAAACAATTATAAAATTAACAAATCTTATACTTGTAAATTACAACAAGAAATATACAAAGATAATGCCAAATTATATAAAGAGGATGAATACAATGAAGAATCAGTATATATGTATTTAGCTAAAATGCATCCTATTATAGCGGATAAATATTATCCACGAGATAAACAAATAAATACAGATGAAATTCCTAAATTAAATGATTTAATAAGTGCAGATTTAAAATTAAAGAAAATTTATGCACATGATATATTTATTTTAAAGGTAGATAATGAAGAATATAAGCTAGAATCACAAATTATAAAAAGTAATAGGGATATTATTTACTTGACCAAAAAAAGTAGGTTAAAGTTATACATAAAAAAAGGTGTGTTAGAAGACTGTGATTATCCCACTAATAACTCGCTATACATGATGTTATTGAGTGGCGATTTAGTCCAATATGGTGATGAAAATCGTGTTAAACAAGAACATATAATGACGCATCAAGTATACACTAATACTATTACAAAAAACAAATCTGATAAAAGAGGATATCATTGCATAGATATAACTAATATACTATCGCTATATTATCATGATATATCAAAAGAAAATCCAAATAATTTATTCTTTACTACGTCAGAGTTAAGAGACTATCACTATACTAAACAAAAGAATAATGCTTATTATCATATTCAGGCAATAAATTTACCATTTCAAAATATAGAATTTTTCTATATAGATTGTGAGGAAAAAATAAAATGATTAATATAAAACCTAAAACTTATAACGAAATTGTTAGAATGAAAAAATGTTACATTTTAACACAATACTTTTCAAATATAACAGAAGATGTATTTAACGAAATATACAATTTTTTAGGGGAAAACTCTGCTAATACTATTATAGCAAATCAAAATGTTCTTTCATTTGTTAATGCTGCTACTCAAGTTGTTAAATCAATAGCACTAGTACCTAAAAATTCTTCATTTGATAGTATTAAAATTAATCAAAGTGGCATTTCAGTAGTGCCACATTATAGTTCAAGCACTAGTTCATCTTGGGAAGGTTCATCTAGCAATAACAATAATAACAATAATAACAATAATAATAACAATAGATAGGTAGTTGAAAAAACTAGAAAGTCCAAATAAATTAATTAAGTAAAAGATTTCAATAAATAAATTTGTAAATAAAAAAGTAAATAGCTAGTAAAAACTTTTTACTTTTTTTCTTTTGTGATATACTAAGTATAGGTGAGGTACAATATGTGTGGAATAAATGGAATAATAAGCAAAGAAAAAGACAAAGATAAATTAATAAAAGAAATGAATAAAAGAATAGTTCATCGTGGACCTGATGCCGAAGGCATATATATAGATGATAATGTTGCCTTAGGTCAAAGAAGACTATCAATAATCGATCTTGAGGGTGGTAATCAGCCTATATATAATAAAGATAAAAGTATTTTAATAGTATATAATGGTGAAGTATATAATTATAAAGAATTAAAAGAAGAATTAACTGAATACGAGTTTCAAACAAACTCTGATACTGAAGTAATATTACATGGATATGAAAAGTGGGGTAAAGAGTTACCTAAAAAATTAAGAGGTATGTTTGCCTATGCTATCTACGATAAGAATAAAAATGAAATATTTATATCTAGAGACCATTTTGGTATTAAACCATTATACTATTATCAAAATAAAGATGTAATATTATTTGGTTCAGAAATAAAAAGTTTTTTAGCTCATCCTAAATTTAAAAAAGAATTAAATAAAGAGTTAATAGGACCATATCTAACATTTAGTTTTACTCCAACAGATGAAACATTCTTTAAAGATGTCTATAGATTACCTGGTGGTCACTCTATGACTATTAATGTTAAAACTAAGAAAATAAAAATAGAAAGATATTTTAAAGTTGAGTTTTCTAATACTAAAGAAAGTTTTGATGAGGTAGTAGAGGAAATCTCTAAAGCAATGAATGATTCAGTAAAACATCATTTAATAAGTGATGTTGAAGTTGGTTCTTTCCTTTCTAGTGGTGTTGATTCTTCTTACCTAGTAAGTTTAGCAAAACCAGATAAAACTTATACTATTGGTTTTGATTTAGCTAAATATAGTGAAATAGAATATGCTAAAGATTTAACTGATAAATTAAAAATAAAGAATATTAGTGAAAAAATATCTAAAGAAGAATATATGAAGGCTATTCCTGATGTCTACTACCACATGGATGAGCCAACTGCTGATGGCTGCGCAATAGCGGTATACTTCTTATCAAGACTTGCCAGTAAAGATGTAAAAGTAGTACTATCAGGAGAAGGAGCCGATGAGTTCTTTGGAGGCTATAATAGTTATGATGATAACTTCTATACTAAATTACCATTATTTGTAAGAAAGACACTTGCTAGTATTTGTAAAGTTTTACCTAAAAATAAAATAACTAGATATATAATAAGAAGAGGAATGTCAATAGAAGAATCTTATGTTAGTATAAATAGAACTTATTATGATGATGAATTAAAAGATGTACTAAAATATAAAAATTATATAAAAAATAAAGATATAACTAAAGAAGTATATGAAGAATATAAAGATTATGATAAGTTAAATAAAATGCTTGCAGTAGATATAAGATATTGGCTAAGTAATAATATTCTTACTATTGTAGATAGAATGACTATGGCTCACTCTATAGAATCTAGAGTACCATTTACTGATATAGATGTCTTTAAAGTATCTAGTATATTACCAAAGAAATATAAAGTAAGTGAAGGTACTACCAAGATAGCTTTAAGAGAGGCTGCTAAAAAGGTAATACCAAATGATGCTTATAAAAAGAAAAAACTAGGTTTTCCAGTACCAATTAGAGAATGGATAAGAGAAAATGATTTCTATAGCGAAATAAAAAATACATTTAATACAGATATATCTAAAGAATTATTTAATACTGATTATCTAATGAAAATATTAGATGAGCATAAGAATAAGGTAAAAGATAATTACCGTAGAATATGGGCTGTATATAGTTTCTTAAAATGGTATGAAGAATACTTTGTAAAAAGATAATGTATAATATATATATGGAAAGGAATTGATATAATGACTGATATAGAAATAGCAAGAAGTATAAATCCTAAAGATATAACTGAAGTAGCCAAAACTCTTGGTATTGAAAATAAAATAGAATTATATGGTAGTAATAAAGCTAAAATATCTTTAGATTTATTAGATAAAAAAAGAAATAGTAAATTAGTTTTAGTAACTGCCATAAATCCCACTCCAATGGGTGAGGGTAAAACTACGGTCTCAATATCTTTAAATGATGCTTTGCGTAAATTAGGTAAGAAAAGTATTTTAACACTAAGGGAACCATCACTAGGACCAGTATTTGGTGTGAAGGGAGGAGCTACCGGAGGAGGATATGCTCAGGTAATACCCATGGAAGATATTAATCTTCACTTTACTGGGGATTTTCATGCCATAACTACTGCTAATAATTTATTATGTTCAGTGATAGATAACCATATTTATCAAGGCAATACTTTAAATATTGATAAAGTAATATTTAAAAGATGTTTAGATTTAAATGATAGACAGTTAAGGGTAATAAATACAGGGTTATCAAAAGAAAAAAATACTAAAGAGAGAATTGATGGTTTTGATATAACTGCTGCTTCTGAAATAATGGCCATTTTATGTCTTAGTAAAAATTTAAATGACTTAAAAAGAAGAATTGGTAATATTGTAATTGGTTATGATAATAAAGGAAAAGAGATAACTGCTAGAATGTTAAAGGCTGATGGGGCAATGACTGTTTTACTAAAAGATGCTATAAAGCCTAATTTAGTTCAAACCCTCGAAGGTAATCCATGCATCATACACGGTGGACCATTTGCTAATATTGCTCATGGATGTAATAGCATAGTAGCCACTAATATTGCTATGTCACTAGGAGATATAACTGTAACTGAAGCAGGTTTTGGAGCAGACCTAGGAGCAGAAAAATTCTTAGATATAAAATGTCGAAATATTAATACTCACCCTGATGCAGTAGTTCTAGTAGCTACAATTAGATCACTTAAATATCATGGAGGAATGCCTAAAGAGGATATAGCAAAAGAAAGTATTGACTATCTAGAAAAAGGTATGAATAATCTATATAAACCTATACATAATTTAAAAGAAGTATATGGACTTAATGTAGTCGTAGCTATTAATAGGTTCAGTACTGATACAAACAAAGAAATTAGTTTTTTAGAAGAAAAATTAAATAAAATAGATGTAGATTATGCTATTACTGATGGCTATTCATTAGGTAGTGATGGAAGTATAGAATTAGCTAGAAAAGTTTTAGATAATATTAATAAACCTAATAACTTTAACTATGCTTATAATATAAATGATAGTATTAAAGAGAAAATATATAAAGTATCTACAAAAATATATGGTGCTAAAGATGTAGAGTATTCAGAGACAGCTTTGGAAAAACTATCACTACTCGAAGAAAAATATAATAATGTACCAATATGTATTGCTAAAACACAGTATTCATTATCGGATGATCCAAAGAATTTGGATCCTAAGAAAGACTATAATATTCATGTGACAGATCTTGTACTAAAGAGTGGTGCAGAATTTATCGTAGTCTTAACTGGAGACATAATGACTATGCCAGGATTACCAAAGGTACCAAATAGTGAGAATATCGATATTATAGATGATGTAACTATAGGAATATTTTAGATATGTAATTAATCTTTTAGTAATACAATTGATTTAAAAATAAAATTAAAGGAGAAAATTTATGAAAAAAATAGTATATATATTTTTAATAACAATATTAATGTTTTGCATTTCTGGATGTAAAAAGGAAGAAAATAAAATTAATACCGATAGTAAGATAGCGGTAGCTAAGAAAAATATGATGGAAAGTCTAGACAATTATAGTTATGACGTAGAGTTAACTACAAAAACTGGAATTATGGATATCAAAGTCAACATGAAATGTAAAGAAGATATAAAAAATAAAGTAAGTTATTGTTTGACATCTACTTATGGAGTAAAAACTGAAGAATATATTGATTATGAGAATCAAAAAAACTACTCTAAAGTAACAACAGCATTTGGAGAAAACTCAGACAATGATAAGTGGACTACTTCGAAATATAGTGGAGAAAATACAAATACCTGGATAAGCCTAAATGACTACATATTTAATTTAACCGAAGAAAAACAAGAAAATGGTACTTATTATAAGGGCACTATTGATAGTAAAAAATTAGTTAATGCCATATTAAAAATAAATTCTGATATTGATATATCAAAAGTAGTTAATGATGATATAGAGGTTAATGTCTTTGTAAATTCTTCTAATTACATAGAAAAGATGTCTTGTACAATTAAAGTTATGGGTATTGAAGAAGAATTAGAAATAAATTATAAAGATTTCAATACATCTGGTGATATAGTTATTCCAACAGAAATAACACAAAACTAAAGAAATATTAAAATAAAATTTTTATTGTAAAGGAAATACTTTTAGTATTCCTTTTTCTTTATAAGTACTTTATTTTATTAAAATAATATGCTAAAATACTAAAAGAAAGAAGGAAAAAATATGAAAGTAGGAATATGTTCATTAGGATGTAAAGTTAATATATATGAAAGCGAATTAGTTACTAATATATTAAAAAATAATAATTATACAGTAGTGGATTTTGAGGATAAAGCAGATATATATATAATAAATACTTGTAGTGTAACTAATGAAAGTGATAAGAAAAGCAGAAAGATGATAAATAGGGCTAAGAAGAATAATCCTGCCGCTATTATTATAGTAATGGGTTGTTATAGCCAGGTTAATGCCGAGGATATAGATGTAGATATTGTCTTAGGTAATAAAGATAAATCTAAAATAGTACAAATAATTGAAGAATATATAAAAACAAAACAAAGGAAAAAAATAATATATGATTTAACTAAAGTAGACTTTGAAAAGATGGAAATAACTAATTTTGATAGTCATACTAGAGCTTTTGTAAAAATACAAGATGGATGTAATGCTTTTTGCTCCTACTGTATAATACCCTATGTAAGAGGTAGAGTAAGAAGTAAAGATCCTGAAGATGTTATTAAAGAAGTAACAACACTAGTGGAAAAAGGTTATAAAGAAATAGTACTAACAGGTATTCATACGGGTAGGTATGGAACTGATATAAATACTAATCTTGAAGAACTATTAAATAAATTAGTAAATATACCAAATATATATCGTATAAGATTATCTTCAATAGAGATAAATGAAATAACTCCAGGTATAAAAAAATTATTAAAAGAAAATAAAGTGATGGCTAAACATTTACATATACCATTACAATCAGGATCTAATAAAATATTAAAACTTATGAATAGAAGATATAACAAAGAAGAATTTCTGTCTATGGTAGATAATTTAAGAGATATACCTGATATATCTTTAACTACTGATTTAATTGTAGGCTTTCCAAATGAAGACGAAGAAGAATTTAATGAGACAATAGATACTCTAAAAAAAATAGGTTTTACTAAGATTCATACTTTTCCATATTCAAAAAGAAAGGGTACCCCAGCGGCCATTATGGATAATCAGGTATCCCCAGAAGAGAAAAAAAGAAGAGTACATAGAATATTAGACTTATCTAATAAGTATGAACATAATTTTTATGAAAGTAAGATAGGTAAAATTTATGATGGTGTAGTAGAGATTCATTCTAATGGTACCGCTATTGTTCATACTTCTAATTTTATACCAGTAATTATTAATGATATAGTAGAAGAGGGTACTATAGTAGACGTTAAAATAGAAAAAGTAGAAGATTTAAAAGTATATGGAAGAATAGTTTAAAAGGAGAATAAATATGAGTGAAAACAAGTATGTATATCATGGAAGTCATATACCTGATTTAAAAGTAATCAAACCACATAAGAGTACACATCAGCAAAACTGGGTATATGCCACATCTTCAAAAGCAGTCGCTACCATTTTCTTAAGTAACAAACATAGTGATTTATATTATTACTTGGGTGGTAATGACGAAGATAACAATCTTGTTCTCGTAGAAAGAAAAAAAGGTATGTTTAAGGATATATTTAATGTATCTGGTTCTATTTATAAACTTAGTTCTAAAAACTTTCTTAATGGTATTACTGGCTGGTCTATGGAAGTTGTAAGTAATAAAGAAGAACAAGTGCTTGAAGAAGAAAAAATAACGGATGTTTATGAAGAACTAATAAAATTTAATGATGAGGGAAAAATTAAATTATATTTATATCCTAACAGACCTAGTTATATTCCTTTAGATAATAGCGATTTAATACCTAAAGTAATTAGATGGTCAAAAAAAGGATTAAAAATAGGAAACTTTTTTGAATTGTATCCAGAACTTACTGATAGGTTCTATGAAGAATTAGAAAAAACTAAATAGTAATATATGGAAGAATAGTTTAATATTCTTTCTTTTTTTTTATAATATGTAATGACAATGTAATTAAAATGTATTGACTATAAATTATACTAAGAAAGGGAGTGTGAATTATGAATAATACTTATAATACTACTAATTTAAATGTTAGAGTGGATTCAGCTTTAAAGAAAGAGTCAGATATGTTATTTAAAGATTTGGGTTTAAATATGAGTACTGCAATTAATATGTTTTTAACACAATGTGTAAAAACTTCCAGTATACCATTTAATATTTCAAAACCTAAACCAAGCGGACAACTAAAAAGAGCATTAAAAGAAAGGGTAAAGACATAAATAAATTGCGTCAGGTTATAGAATAATTAGCTAATAAAGAAAGGCTAGATGAAAAGTATCAAAATCATATGCTAAATGATAGTAAAAAATATAAAATTTGCGGAGAATGCCATATAGAACCAGATTGGTTATTAGTATATCAATATATAGATGATGAACTTATTTTATTACTTGTCACTACAGGTATTCATAGTAAAATATTTTAAAACAGAATAAACCTAGAGTCAAAAAATACAGCTCTAGATTTTTAAATTAAACAATTTATGGGAAATTGTGTTAAATAATTGACATCAAAAAAGAGTAATGCTATAATTCATATAGTCAAGAAATTATGTACAAATACATAATATAAAAATGGAGGTTAAAATGATAAAATTACTAAAAAAACTGACTAAAAAAGATTGGCTTTTTGTATTTATAAGTGTACTTTTAATAGTATTTCAAGTATGGTTAGAATTAAAAATGCCAGATTACATGTCTAATATTACTCAGTTAGTTCAGACTAAAGGAGCAGACATAAAAGATATCTTAAGAGAGGGTTCTTATATGCTACTATGTGCTCTAGGAAGTTTACTTAGTGCGGGAATAGTAGGATATTTTATTTCAGGAATAGCGGCTTCTTTCTCATTTAATGTAAGAGAGGCAATCTTTAAGAAGGTACTTAATCTAGATACTAGTGAAATAAAGAACTTTTCTACTAGTAGTCTAATAACAAGAACTACTAATGATATAACTCAGGTAGAAATGCTAATTGGAATGGGTCTTCAATTAATGATAAAGGCTCCAATTACTGCTGCTTGGGCCATTACTAAAATATTAGGTAAGAGTCTAGAGTGGAGTATGGCTACAGCGGTAGCAGTCATAATTCTAATTACCACTATAATTATTCTAATGATTATAGTTATGCCAAGATTTAAGATAGTTCAAAATCTTATTGATAAGATAAATTCAGTAACTAGAGAAAATTTAACTGGTATTAGAGTAGTAAGAGCATTTAATGCTGAAAAATATCAAGAAGATAAATTTAATAAAGTAAATAATGATTTAACCAATACACAAATGTTTAATCAAAAAACATTTAATATTCTTGGCCCTATGATGAATATAGTGATGCATACTCTAACATTATCTATCTATTTCATTGGAGCTCTTCTAATTGATAAGGCTTTAATGGGTGATAAAATAGTTTTATTTGGAGATATGATTGTTTTTTCATCATACGCTATGCAGGTAATAATGTCTTTCTTAATGCTTGCTATGATTTTTATGATGTTACCTCGTGCTAATGTGTCTGCGAAAAGAATAAATGAAGTACTAGATACAGAAGTAACAATTGAGGATGGTAAAGTAACTAAGAATAAGAATGGTTTAAGGGGGACTGTTGAATTTAAAAATGTATCATTTAAATATCCTGATGCTGATGAATATATCTTAGAAAATATTAGTTTTACTGCTAATGAAGGAGATACTGTTGCTTTTATAGGATCTACTGGTTCTGGTAAGAGTACATTAATAAATTTAATACCAAGATTCTATGATGCTACTGATGGTGAAATACTAGTAAATGGTATTAATGTTAAAGATTATAAAGAAGAATATTTACATAATATTGTTGGATATGTTCCTCAGAAGGCTGTTATGTTCTCTGGTACTGTAGAGTCAAATATTACTTATGGTAAGAGTATTTTAGGTAAACCTGATAAAAAGAAGATTAATGAAGCGTTAAAAGTATCACAGGCTTATGAATTCGTTTCAAAACTAGAAAAGAAAGAAAAAAGTCATATAGCACAGGGCGGTACTAATGTTTCAGGAGGTCAAAAACAAAGATTATCAATTGCTAGAACTATTGCCAGAAGTCCTGAAATATATATATTTGATGATTCGTTTAGTGCTTTAGACTATAAAACAGATTCAGTACTAAGAAAAGAATTAAAGAAATATACTAAGAAGGCTACTAGTCTAATTGTAGCACAAAGAATAGGAACGATTATGAATGCTGATAAAATAATTGTTTTAGATAAGGGTAAATGTGTTGGAATAGGTACTCATAGTGAACTTATGAAAACTTGTGAAGTATATAAAGAAATTGCCCTTTCACAAGTAACAAAGGAGGAACTAGAAAATGCATAACGGTAAAGAAGAAAAAAGAAATACTCCTCCAAGAGGGGGTCATGGCCCAATGAGGACCATTGAAAAGCCAAAGAATTTTGGCGAGGCTCTATCTAAATTATTTAAAAGTTTAAATGATTTTAAAGTACTACTAATAATATCTTTAGTACTAGCGGGTTTATCAGCAATCTTAGCTTTAGTATCACCAGATAGATTATCTAATTTAACTGATGAGATATCTAAGGGTCTAACTATTAATACTACTAATATGGAGAAATTACAAGATGATTTGTTAACTAATCTTAATGAAGATACTTTTGCAGGTATATTAAATCTAAATATTGATGATAGTACTATTTATAAAGTGAATACTGCAGGTATATCAGCTTTAGATAAAGAAACATTTAATAATACTATCAGTACTATGACTAAAGAAAATGCTACTACTTCATTAGGTAAATTACCAGATAGTGTATTAGATATTATACTTGAAGATTCTACATATAATGATATATTAATAACTAAGGAAGATAAAATTAATCTACTTAAATCATTATCTAATTATAATAGTGAGACTAAAGATTATTCATTTATAACTAAACTTCCAGATAGTATAAATAATGTTATATTTCCTAGTTCTACTATTGATAATATAGAAATAACTACTAAAGATAAAGTAGAGTTTATTAGTAAGATGGCTACTTTAAAGAAAGATGCTTCAGTAAATAAAATATATAAAGTAGTAGAAACATTACCTAATAGTATTCAAAAATTAGTTAATCCAAAGATGAATGTTGAAAAAATAACTAAGATGGCTACTATATTATTAATTATATATGTAATAAGTGCTCTATTTAGTTATCTTGAGGGTATATTTATGGTTAAAGTAGCCAATAACTATGCTAGGAGATTAAGAAATAAAATATCATTAAAGATAAATAAATTACCTCTTAAATTCTTTGATCACAACCTATCAGGAGATATTTTATCTAGAGTAACTAATGATGTAGATACAATTGCTCAGTCATTAAATCAAAGTTTATCTACTTTAGTATCTTCAATTACATTATTCCTAGGTTCTATTATTATGATGTTTGTAACTAACTATATACTAGCTATTACTGCTATTGTATCTAGTTTGGTAGGATTTATACTAATGTTTATAATTCTTAATAAATCACAAAAGTATTTTACTAAGAGACAAGAAGAACTTGGTAATTTAAATGGTTACATAGAGGAAGTATATTCTGGATTAAATGTTGTTAAAACTTGTAATGGAATAGATGAGTCTACTAAAGAATTTGATAAGTTAAATAAAAGACTTTATACTTGTAATAGAAAGAGTCAGTTTTTATCAGGATTAATGCAACCTATCATGGGCTTTGTTGGTAACTTTGGTTATGTTGCTGTATGTGTAGTAGGTTCTCTTCTAGTATCAAAAGATATTATATCATTTGGTACAATAGTAGCCTTCATAATCTATGTAAGATTATTTACTAATCCATTATCACAAATAGCTCAGTCTATGACCTCACTTCAGACAACAGCAGCTGCTAGTGAAAGAGTATTTGCTTTTCTAGAGGAAAATGAAATGCCTAAAGAGACAAATATTACTAAGAAGTTAGATAAGGATAAAGTAAAAGGAAAAATAGAGTTTAAAAATGTTAAGTTTGGCTATGATGAAGATAAAATTATCATTAAAGACTTTACTGCTACTGCAAAACCAGGTCAAAAGATAGCTATTGTTGGTCCAACAGGAGCAGGTAAAACTACTATGGTAAATTTACTTATGAAGTTCTATGAAATAAATTCTGGTGATATTAAGATTGATGGTGTATCTATTAAAGAGTTAACTAGAGAAAATGTTCATGATTTATTTACTATGGTACTTCAAGATACTTGGTTATTTAATGGTACTGTTAAAGAAAATATTGTTTATAATAGAAAGAATATTAGTGATAAGGAAGTAAAAGAAATATGCAAAGTAGTAGGAGTGGATCATTTTATTAAAACACTACCTAATGGTTATGATAGTGAGATATCTGATACTGATTCTATTTCAGCAGGACAAAGACAGTTACTTACTATTGCTCGTGGTATGATTGAGAATGCTCCTTTCTTAATTTTAGATGAAGCTACATCTAATGTAGATACTAGAACTGAAGAATTGGTACAAAAGGCTATGGATAAGTTAATGGAGAATAAGACTTCATTTATTATAGCTCATAGATTATCTACTATTAGAAATGCTGATTTGATATTGGTTATGAAAGATGGTAATATTATTGAGACTGGTAATCATGATAAGCTTATGAAAGAGAATGGTTTCTATGCTAGTTTGTATAATTCTCAGTTTGAAAGTTTAAAATAATTATTTGCTTATCCTCTTAAGTCTAGGCCTTAAGAGGCAAAAGAGAGCCTTAAAATAAGTCTCTCTTTTGAACATTTTGGTTATAAAATATCTAGTTTTATTTTAATATTTATAGTATAATCTTAATATGAGTTCTTGCAAAATACTAGAATAATAAATATAAATATTAGAGAAAGAAGGAATAATATATGATATATTTAGATAATAGTGCTACTACTATGGTAGATGATAGAGTACTAGAGACATTTAATAAAGTATGTAAAAATTATCCAGGTAATTCTAATTCATTACATAGTCTAGGAATAAAATCAAAAGAATTAGAGGATTATGCTACTGAAAAGATAAGCAATTTATTAGGAGTAAAACCTAGTGAAATAATATATACTTCAGGAGCTTCTGAATCAAATAATACAGTATTAAAGGGAGTAGCTTCTAAATATAAAAATCGTGGTAATCATATAATTACTACACCTCTAGAACATTCATCAATATTAGAAACTTGTAAATATTTAGAAAGCAAAGGATTTATTATTGATTATGTTAAAATAAAAGATAATGGTTTAATAGATATTGAAGATTTAGAAAGACTATTAACAGATAATACTATTTTAGTTTCAGTAGCTTATGTTGATAGTGAACTAGGTATAAGACAAGATATAGATACTATTAGTAAGATAATAAAAAAACATCCTAAGTGTTATTTCCATGTTGATGCTACTCAGGCTATTGGTAAAATAAAGGTAGATCCTACTAGTATAGATTTCATTAGTATGTCTGCTCATAAAATATTTGGCTTAAAAGGAATAGGTCTATTAATAAAAAAAGATAATATTGTTATTGATAATTTAATTCATGGAGGAAAGAGTACTACCATCTATCGTAGTGGTACTCCAGCATTACCATTAATATGTAGTCTTATGAAAGCCTTGGAATTAGTTATTCCAAATATAGATAAAAATTATGAATATGTATCATCTCTAAGTAGGAAGATAAAAGATAATTTAAAAAAGTATGATAATATTCATATAAATAGTACTGAAAATAGTATTCCATATATTATTAATTTTAGTGTAATAGGAGTAAAACCAGAGACATTTATTCATACTATGGAAGAAGAGGACATTTATCTATCCACTAAAAGTGCCTGTTCTACTAGTGATGTATCATTATCAGTAGATAGTATATATCATAATAGAGAAATATCTATGAGTAGTATAAGAATAAGTTTAAGTTATAAAAATACTGAAGAAGAGATAGATAATTTTATCAAAGCATTTGATAAAATATATAACAAATTAGTGTTTAAAAAATAAAACATTGTTACATAATAAAATTAGAAGTTAAGAAGTTTTTAATTAGGTAGAAGTATTTAAGATATAAAACTTCTTTTTCTTTGGTTATTTAATATAATTAATGATTAATAATTGACAAAAACATAAAATATGCTATAATAGTAAACCATCTGAGAGAATTATTGGGGGCTTTATGAATAAGAATAAAAAAATAATATTAATAATAACTTTTATCTTAGTAATATTATTATTGTTAGTTGGAGTATATCTATATAAGTCAAATAGAAAAAAAGCTTATTACTTAAATATAGATATAGAATCAAATAATAATGTTAATAATCCTATTAACTATGAAGAAGTTATTAACAATTTGAGAGAAGAATATAATAATAAAGATATTAAAGGTGTCTTGGAAATAGATAATACTGATTATATCGTACCAATATTACAAGGTAGTGATAATAACTATTATTTAAATCATGATGCTTATGGAAATAGAAGTGGTATGGGCTCTATCTATCTAGATTTTAGAGTGGATATTGATACCAGTAGAAAATTACTAATTTATGGTCATAATTCTTCAAATATTGATATGCCATTTAAAATACTTGAAGAGTTCTATGATAAAGATTATTACGATAATCACAAATATGTGTGGATAACCACAAGTACTACAAAAAAGAAGTATGAAATATTTTCTGTCTATGTAGAAACAAAAGATTTTTCTTACATGAATGTTAACTTTGCAAGTGATAAAGATTATCTTGAACACATAACAAAGTTAAAAGAAAAATCAATGTATGATACTGGAGTAGAAGTAAGTTCTGAAGATGAAGTATTAATACTTCAAACATGTAGTACACATAAAGATTATAGTAATTATCAAAGAAAATATTTACTAATAATATTAAGGAGGGTTTAATTAATGAAAAAAAGTTTAAAAAAGTTTACTAAGATATTAGTACTAATAGCAATGATTTTTTCAGACTTAATGACACCAATTAGTGTATTAGCAGATCAAATATCTGAAAGTACTCCTAATAAAGGTGATGTTGGTATTGATAATAAAGTAACAAATAATGGCGAAATGGCTACTGTTAGTGTTGGCTCTACTAAAGAAAAAGGCGGAGTAAAAGTTACTAAAACAGTTAACAAAATTGGTAATGATGGAGAGTACGAAATAAAATTCAAAGTAGAAGGAAAAGATGTTGAAACAACAACTGTATCTACAAAACCAATCTATGCTGCAGTGGTATTTGATAGATCTGGTAGTATGGAAAGTACTGAAACAAAAAAATGCGTTAGTTGGAAAACAACGCCTTTATTTGGTATAAGATATTGTGACAAACATAAAATGGTTTCAGATAATAAATGGGAAAGTGCAGTTGATGGGGCTAAATTATTTGCTAGAACATTAAGAAATAGATTTAGCAATGCAAATTTATCATTAGTGGCATTTGATACTAATGTTAGTGTTTTAACAAATCCAAACGGTGATGGCTTTGTTAATAGTGATTTTGATTCAATTAATTTTGGAGAGCCTTATGGTGTTACTAATTTAACTGGTGCTCTAAATAAGGCTAAAGAATTATTGGATGCAAAAGAAGGAGATTATACAAAATATGTTGTTGTAATTAGCGATGGTGCTCCTACTAATTCAAGTGGATATGCTACTAATGATGCAGCTAAAAAAGCTATTGAAGCAGCTAAATTAATTAAAGATGAAGATATTAAGATTTTCTCTATTGGATATAAAACCGATGAAACTACATCAGCAACATTGAGAAGTATTTCTTCAGGAGATGGATACTATGCTGATGCTGATCCTGAAACAGTTGCGGCTAAATTTTCTGAAATAACAAGTAATATTACATCATCTACATTTGCAGGAACTGAAGCAGTATTAAAAGATAATATTGGTTCTAACTTTACAGTGGTTCCAAATGATAAAATTACTGTAGATAGTGAGGGAAATGTTACTGCTAATATTGGTAATATTACTGAAGGCGGTACTGAGATATCATTTGTTGTTAATATTAAGCAAGATGATACTGACGGATGGGTAAATGTTAACGCAGGATTTAAGTTAACATATAAAAATTCAAATAATGTAGATGATAAGAAAGAATATTCAGAAGAGGAAGTTCAACCTCAAGTATATTGGGAAAGAAATACTTATAATTATACTATTAATTATTATAAAGATAGTATTGATGAAAATAATTTGTTGGGTTCTGATAATAGTAGTAGTGCTTATAAAGGAGATAAAATCACATTAACTTCTGAACAAAAGAATGCTATGCTTCCTGAAGGATATAAATTATCATCAGTAGATCCTGAAGAACTAGAAATAGAGAATGATAGTACTAAAAATGTAATTAAAGTTTTATATACTAAACAAGAATTGAAGTTTAGAGTAGAATACTATTTTCAAAATGTAAATGATGATGGCTATACAGAAAATAGTTCTTTAAGAAAAAATAATCAGCCAGCATTATATGGTGATGAAAAAATAGCTTCAAGTTTTAATGATATTGCAATTCCAAATGGATATCATTTTAATGAAGAAAAAACAAATGAAGTGAATAATGGAAAATATACTATTACAAATAATGATGTAGTTATTAAATTATATTATGATAGAGAAGTATATTCATATACAGTAAAGTATTTATTTAAAGATTTAAATGGTAATTATGTAGAAAGAACTGATATTCCAAGTAGAAATATAGATGATATTAAGTATGGAACTGAAGTATCTACAAGTACTTATGAATTAGTAAATGTTCCTACAGGATTCGCTTTAAATAGAGCAATGACTGAGGGAAATAATCAAGGTAAATATGTTATTACTAACAATCAAACAATAATTAATATTTATTATGATAGAAGTAATTATAAATTAAATGTTAATTATCATTTTAATGGTGAATTTGATAAAGTTTATAATTACACTAAAGATGCTGCATATGGTGCTGCTGAAAAGGCTAGTGATTATACTTTAGAAAAAGTTAATTCTGATTATTTAAATAGTAGAAAAAATAAGGATAATAAATATTATTTCTTAGATCCAAGCAGAAATAATGATGTTATTACTATAGGTACTGGAGATAATACTTTGAATGTTTATTATATTAGTACTGAATTTGATGATACTGAAGGTAAATTAGAAAATATTACTAAGGTTGCTAATACTGAAAAGGTAGTTAGTACATTAGATACTGTAAGTTATACTATTAATTATACTAATACAATTAAAAATATTAAAAATGGTGATAAGGCGGTAGTTACAATTACTGATAAATTACCTCAAGGTATCGATGAAAAAAATAGTAATCTAAATGGTGGATTATATGATAAAGACACTAATACTATTACTTGGGTTATAGAAGAAACAGCAATATTAGAGAATGGAAAAGAACTTGCAGAAGAATATATAGTAAGTATCAACCCTATAACTTATACTGTTAAATATAATGATTATTTAGAAGTTAATGGTAGAAGTTTAAATAATATTGCAGAGGGAAAAATACAAGTAATAAGAGAAAATGATGTTGTACTTTCTTCTGAAGGTAAGGAAGCTAATGCTATAGTACCAGTAGAAATTAAAGGTACAGTAACTATATATTTTAAAGATGAAAATGGTAATGAAATAGATACTAGAGTAGTAAAAGGTCCTGAATTAGTTAAAACAACTTATAGTACTGAGGCTAATAATATTAAGGATTATACTTTAGATGAGACTAAATTACCAGAAAATGCAAATGGTTCTTATGGTGAAGGAAATATAGATGTAGTATACTATTATACTAAAGATAAAGGTACAGTAGTGGCTACATATAAAGATGAGAATGGTAGGGAGCTACATAGTAGTGTAGAAACTACTGATTATGTAGGAGAAGAATATACTACAGAAGAAAAGTCTTTCTATGGTTATACTTTAAAAGAAGTAACTGGTTCTTCAAGAACTGGAAAGTATGTTGGAAAACAAACTTTATATGTTAATTACATATATGTAAAAAATATAGGTACTTCTGAAGAAGAACTAAATAAGGATGGTATAGAATTAGTAGGATCAATTACTGATGCCTTTGATTATACAATTACTTATAATACAGAAATTAAAGATTATGTAGGTAAAGCAATACTTACAATTACTGATATTCTTCCATTTGAAATAGATGCAGAAAAATCAGAAATTAGTAATAATTGTAAATATATTAAAGAAAATAATACAATATTATGTAAATATGAAATGGATAATACTCCTATTATAATAA